>Ga0182749_1000203_pt1 | contig 63214 bp, 56 predicted proteins | sample eDN3rd37CKraftMG_FD_128875 | JGI IMG/M metagenome (GOLD analysis project Ga0182749, IMG submission 128875) | Enriched Miracle-Growth compost microbial communities from Emeryville, California, USA - eDNA 3rd pass 37_C Kraft MG (version 2) (version 2) ...
CTAAATGATGAATACGCGTATCAGCAAACGCGCTGGTCTGGCGATGAGCCTGGGGGCGCTCGTGCTCACCGGCTGCTCGGCCGTGAACCAGCTTACCGGTGCCGAAGAGCCGGTCAATTACAAGAGCACCGTGCGAGGCGAGCCGCTGAGCATTCCTCCGGATCTCACGCAGGCCAACCAGGACACGCGTTTCCAGGCGCCTGAAGGCCCGACCACATACAGCCAGTATGCGAGCAGCCAGCAATCCCGCCAGAACGCCGACAATCGCGATGCCGTGCTGCCTCAGTCGCAAGGTGTCGAGGTCATGCGCGATGGCGATCTGCGCTGGCTGGTCGTAGACCGCGCGCCGGACGATGTCTACCCTCGCGTGATCGAGTTCTGGGGGCAGCAGGGGTTCACCATACATAGCCAGGATCCCAAGGCTGGCCTGATCCAGACAGATTGGGCCGAGAACCGCGCCAAGATCCCCGAAGGCTGGATACATTCAGCCCTGGGCGCCATTCTTGACACGGTATACGACAGCGGCGAGCGCGAACGCTTCCGTACCAGGCTCGAGCGTGTCAATGGCAAGACAGAGGTCTATATCAGCCATGAGCACATGGAAGAAACCCAGACCCGTGATGGTTCCGGCTGGAAATGGATCTACGGGAAGGAAGATCCGGGCCTGAATGCGGCAATGCTGGCGCGCCTCATGGTGTACCTGGGCACGGATGTGGAGCAGGCGCAGCAGAAAGTCGCGCAGGCGGAGCAGCCGCAGGCTGAGGTACAGGTGCAGCAGCAGATGCAGGAGGGCCAGTCGGCGCTATCGCTGAACGAAGGCTTTGACCGCGCATGGCGGCGTGTGGGTGTGGCGATCGATTCGGCGGGCTTCGAGGTTACTGATCGCGACCGTTCCACGGGCGATTACTTCGTTCGCTATCTTGACAGCGATTCCGGCGAGAAAATCGAGCAGCAGAATGTCTTTGGCCGCTTGTTTGGCACGAAGAACACGGCTGAGGCGGCGACGTATCGCATTCATGTCGTTGACCAGGGCGGCAGCTCGGTCGTAACGGTGCTCGATGCCAATGGGCAGCCACAGGACACCGATACCGCCAAGCGCATCCTGGGTGTGTTGAGCAAGCACATCAAGTAAACCAGCCTGGCTGGCCGCGCAATGCGGCCAGCGGTCGCCTGCCTGGGCCGGTATTTGCCAGGGCGGGCGGCCTGGCGGCGGCATCACGCCGCTATATCCATCCCGATGCCGGCATGGGTGTCGATCCGGGCGCCAAACCATTGCAGATTGGGCGCCAGCCCGGTCACTTCCCCCACGAGCAGCAGTGACGGCGACTTTACCGCGTGCGCGGCGGCGGCTTGCGCCAGGTTGTCGAGCCTGCCGTGGATCACGCGCTGTTCTGGCCGCGTGCCGTTTTCCACGATGACATAAGGTGTGTCGCCGGAGCGGCCATGGGTCATCAGCTGCGTGGCCAGCCAGTCGAGCTGGCTGACAGGCATATAGAAGGCCAGCGTCTGTTTCGCGCGCGCCAGGGCGGGCCAGTCTTCCAGCATGGCGCCTTCGCGGCAGTGAGCAGTCACCAGCGTTACGGATTGTGCATGATCGCGATGCGTCAGCGGAACGCCCGCGTAGGCCGAACAGGCCAGCGCGGCAGTGATGCCAGGCACCACTTCATAGGGTATGTCGTGATTGCGCAGGAACTCCAGCTCTTCGCCACCGCGTCCGAACACAAAGGCGTCGCCGCCTTTGAGCCGCACGACCAGCCGACCGGCGCGCGCATGTTCAAGCATCAGCGCGTGAATGCGGGCCTGCGTGGCATCGTGGTTTTCTCCGGGCCGCTTCCCCACTGATATCTGTTCCGCGTCGCGGCGTGCGAGATCCCGTATTTCCCGGCTGACCAGCCGATCGAACAGAATGACGTCCGCTTCGTTCAGGGCGCGCAGTGCTTTCAGGGTAAGCAGGCCGGGATCGCCGGGGCCCGCGCCCACCAGGACGACCTTGCCCTCGGGCGCATCGACGGCGCGTGCCAGCTCGCTGCGCAGCGATTGCTCTGCTTGTTCAGTCTGCTCGCGCCTGAGCGCGTCGCCAACCGGGCCATCCAGCATCCAGTCATAGAATTCGCGCCGCTGGCGCAGGTCGGGCCTGGCTTTCCTGATGGCAGGCCGGTAGCGCTGTGCCAGCGCTGCCAGGGCGCCCAGACTGTGATCGAACAGGCTTTCGATGCGTTCGCGCACGCGGCGCGCCAGGACGGGCGCATACCCGGCCGAGGAAATGGCAATCGTGATGGGGGAGCGGTCAACGATGGACGGCACCTGAAAGGACGATAGCGCTGGATCATCCACGACGTTGATGAAGATTCTGCGCTCGCCGGCCAGGCCGGCCACCTTGCGGTTCAGTTCGCGGTCGTCGGTAGCGGCAATGACCAGCCAAGCATCGTCCAGCCAGCCAGGCTCGAAGGTGCCTGGAATATGCTGTATGCGGCCCTCTTTGTGCAGGCTGTGCAGGGTCTCGGTCAGCTCGGGCGAGCCAACCACGACTTGGGCATCGGAGACGAGCAGACTCCTTACCTTGCGCTCCGCGACAGCGCCGCCGCCTACGACCAGGACACGGCGCGCGGATACGTCGGCAAATAGGGGGAAGAGTCGCATGTGAAGTCCGGCAATAAAAGTTGATGAATCAGTGAAGCGTGGGGTTGCCGCCAGGAAAGGGAAAGGCGCCGCGGGTTGGGCGGCGCCTGCCTGGCTATATGACGTTTTATACCACTGTGTCGAGCACGATCGGTATCAGCTTCTGGGGCGGTTCGGGCAATACGCGGGTACGGATCAGGAAGTCGCCGAATTTTTCGTCGGGCTCGCGGTCGCGCGCATACGCTCCAAACAGTTCATCCAGGGTGCTGAGAATCTCGGGCTCGGCAATATTTTCCCGGTAGACGATATTCAGGCGCTCGCCGGTGAAGTTTGCGCCCAGGCGCAAGTCATAGCGCCCTATGGCGCGCCCTATCAGGGCAATCTCGCCCAGGTAGGGGCGGGCACAGCCGTTGGGGCAGCCTGAGATGCGCAGCAGGATGGGCGCATCCAGCAGGCCGTGGCTGTCAAGTATGGTTTCCAGTTTGGTGAGCAGCTCAGGCGCATATCTTTCGCTTTCCGCCATGGCCAGGCCGCAGGTGGGCAAGGCCACACAGGCAATGTTGTTCTGGCGGATGCCGCTTTGCGACTTGTAGCCGTCCAGCCCATACTGCGCCACAAGTTTGTCGATCTTGGCGCGATCGCGGGTCGACACATTGGAAATGACCAGGTTCTGGTTGCAGGTCATGCGGAATTCGCCTTTCAGTATCTTGGCGATTTCACGGATGCCGGTTTGCAGCGGGTGTTCACCCTGGTCCCAGAGGCGGCCCGATTCAATGTACAGGCCCAGATGCCACAGACCATCGTCACCTTGATGCCAGCCGAAGCGGTCGCCGTTGCGCACGAATTTATAGGGGCGGGCGGGGGCAAGCGCGAAGCCTGCCCGGCGTTCGACCTCACCCTTGAACCACTCCAGGCCATTGTGGTCGATGGTGTATTTCAGGCGTGCGTGCTGGCGCTCCGACCGGTTGCCATAGTCGCGCTGGGTGGTCACGACGGCCTCGGCCACCTGGATGACTTGCTCCGGGGTAACGAAACCGATCAGGCTGCCGAGCCGCGCATAGGTTGTCTCGTCGCCATGCGTGGCGCCCATGCCGCCGCCTGTGGCGACGTTGAAGCCCAGCAGATGGCCGTCTTCTATGATGGCGATCAGGCCCAGATCCTGGGCGAATACGTCGCTGTCGTTGGTGGGCGGAACAGCTACGCCGATCTTGAACTTGCGTGGCAGATAGGTAGGGCCGTAAATCGGTTCATGATCGGGCTCGTCGGTGATCTTCTCGCCATTGAGCCATATCTCGTGGTAGGCGCGGGTGCGGGGGATGAAGTGATCCGACAGTTTCTTGGTCCATTCCCAGACCAAGGCGTGTTCGCTGGACAGATGCGGGTTGACCGAGCACACCACTTGCCTGTTCACATCGCCGCAGGCCGCTATGGTGGTGGCCATGGCGTCATGTATGGCCTGCATCGTCGGCTTCAGTTTGCGCTTGATGACGCCATGCCACTGGAAAGTCTGCCGTGTCGTGATGCGCAGGCCGCGCGTGGCATAGTTTCGGGCAATATCGTCGAAAGCCAGCCACTGGGCGGGCGTGACCACGCCGCCGGGCAGGCGGGCGCGGATCATGAAGTCATAGGCCGGCTCCAGTTTCTGGCGGCGGCGTTCGTCACGTATATCGCGGTCGTCCTGCATATAGCTGCCGTGAAACTTGAGCAGCTTGGTGTCATCGTCGCTGATCGCGCCCGTTATCGGGTCGTTCAGCCCTTCCACGATGGTGCCGCGCAAGTGGCGGCTGGCGGCCTTGATGTCCTCAAGATGTGAAAGCGGCTTGCCGGGTACCTGGCCGCCGAGCTGTGGGGTTGTCATGGTGTGCTTCTTTCCTGAATGATGGCCGCCGCCTCGGAGGACGGCGCGGCCTGTATGGGGTCGGGGCCGCAAGCGCGCTGGCGCGCTATCCCGGCCTCTGCTGGGCGCTGGTGGGCTGCCTGATCAATAAACGTCGCGCGCATAGCGGCCCTGGGCCGCGAGGTCGTCCAGCCAGGCGCGCGCCTGTTCGTCGTCCAGGCCGCCTTCTTGCCGGGCGATGTCCAGCAATGCCTGGTGTACGTCCTTGGCCATGCGGGTGGCATCGCCGCATACGTATACATGTGCGCCGTCCTGAATCCAGGCATAGAGATCGCCCGCGCGTTCAAGCAGTCGGTGCTGGACGTAGATCTTCTCTTCCTGATCGCGCGAGAAAGCCAGGTCCAGGCGGTGCAGGTCTCCGTCCTTGAGGGCGCGTTGCCATTCTGTCTGATACAGGAAGTCGGAGGCGAAGTGCGGGTTGCCGAAGAACAGCCAGTTCCTGCCAGAGGCGCCAGCAGCCGCGCGTTCCTGCACAAAGGCGCGGAAGGGGGCGATGCCGGTGCCGGGACCAATCATGATGATGTCGCGGGTGTCATCCTCGGGAAGCCGGAAGCGGGTGTTCTCTTCGATGAAGATGGGCAGCCTGTCGCCTTCGGCCAGATCCGCAAGGAAGTGTGAAGCCACGCCCCAGCGCGCCTCGCCTTCGTGCTCGAAGTCGACATGGGCGAGGGTGAGGTGGACTTCCTCTTCTACTGCGGCCTGGCTCGATGCGATGGAGTACATGCGCGGCGCCAGCGGCCGCAGCGACTTGACCAGGTCCTGGGCGGTCCAGCTGGCTGGCCAGGTGCGCAGTACGTCGACAAGCTGGCGGGTTTCGAGCAGTTTGCGGAAGGCTTCCACACCGTCCGGCTGCAGCAGGTCTTTCAGGTCCTGGGCGTTGGAGCGCTCCGCATGAGCGACCAGGAAGGGGCGGGTGATCTGGGTCAATTCCCGATGGTTGCGCAGCCAGTCGCGCAGAGGGCGTGTCACGCCGCCAGACTCCACGTTGGTATCGCCGTCGAGCGCAAGCGTTTCGAGTATACGGTTGACCAAGACATCAGACTGCGTGGGCCACACCCCAAGGGCGTCGCCCGGCTTGTAGCTGAGTTGGCTGCCTTCCAGGGAAATTTCGAGATGACGGATATCCTTGTCGCTGTCGCGGCCAGTAATGGGCTGGTTGAGCAGCAGCTCGGCCAGAAATGGCTGGTCCCGTGTGACGGTGGCTGTCTTGGGGCGCAGTGCAGTGACGCTTGCGGTTGGCGCGGCATTTTGCTTGAGCTCTTTGCGGGCGTGCGCCAGTGCGCTCTCTTGCCAGGGAAGGGCGACGGTTTCGATATCGAGGTCGGCGGCGCCCGCTTCCTGCAGGCGTTCCGCGCCCAGCTCGGCCAGCCGCGCATCAATGCGCTGGGAAATGCCGCAGAAAAGCGGATAGCTGGAATCGCCCAGGCCCAGGACGGCGTATTTCAGCTGGGGCAGCTTGGGCGCCCGGCGGCTGTTCAGAAACTCGACGAAGGATACTGAATCGTCGGGCGGATCGCCATCCCCCTGTGTACTCATGACGATGTACAGCAGGTGCTCTTCCTTCAGTTCCTTTGTGTTGTAGCGGTCGGCGCGCACCAGCCGCACCTCGAGCCCTTCCGTGCCGACACGCTCGGACAGCGCCTCGGCCACACGCTTGGCATTGCCTGTCTGGCTGCCGTAAATAATGGTCAGGCGTTTTGCCGTGCCTGCCTCGGGCGAGACAGCGGCAATGGTGGGGGCTGAGGGCCGGGCCGATTGCCTGCCCTGTGCGACACCGGCAAAATAGCCGGACAGCCAGCTCAGGGCGTTGGATTCCAGGCCATCGGTCAGTTCGGTGATTAATTGGTGTTTCGATTCGGGTAGGTAAGATGGGGCCAGCATAAAGCTCTCGCGCATAAGGGTATGACTGCATTCTAGGGATGGAAGCCCGCCGCGCGAACGATGGGTTATTTATTTCCTTATTGCTTATAAGCTTATTCTGGCGGGCAAAACTCCCGATCCGTGCATAATCCAGGCATAAAGGCCATGCCCCGCTGTCGTGGGACATGGCCTGGGTAGTAGAAATATGCCGTCTGGGCGTTGCGCGGGCGGTACAGTGCGGGAAGGGCGCTGTGGCCCCTGGGCCGGTATTCAGGCCGCCGAGGCTTTTGCTGTTTTACGCCTGTCGACCGCGCTTTTGAGCAATGCCGCGCAGCGATAGATGCCGTGCGCGAACTTGCCATAAGGCATGGTCAGAAACAGGGCCATGACAAAACCCAGGTGTACCGCCAGCAACAGCGCCATGGCCGATGTATCGCGCCAGGCCAGCAGGGCCAGGCCGCTGAGGCTGATCAGAAACAGCAGGACAATGAAACCTCGGTCCATGGGACGCTGGGCGGGATCGCCGTGCAGAGGATGACGGCGCAGGTTCAGCCACAACAGGCCGGCGGGTCCGATGAGCAGCCCGACGCCGCCCCAGATGCCCAGCTGTACCGGCAGGCTCATGATGGGGTAGGGCGCGTGATAGTCCAGGAGGTAATGGTACAGCGTGGCAACCGAGGTCGCTGCAAAGCAAAGCATGAATCCATAGAAGGTGAAATGGTGGAACATCCGGCGCCGCAGTGTGTAGCGGTCGTCCTCGTCGTTGCAGCCATTGCCGTGGCCGCCATCCAGGTATTTAAGCGTCAGGGCATTGCGTGCAGCCTCGGCGGCGGCCTCCCTGGAGACGGCTGGCCCGGCGGGGGAGATATCGCGCCAGAAACGGCGAACGCCAATGGCCAGCGCGAGGACGGAAAAGAGAAACACCACGCCGAACATGAGCGCCAGCATATTGTGCGGGAATATGGCGTAGAAGTTGCCCGCCAGCGGCTCATGCAGCAGGGTGCCCGAGATCTGCAGTGCCAGGACCAGGAAGAAGGCCAGTGCGCCGGCCATGGATAGCGCGACGGTCAGCCCGGCACGGCGGTACAAGCTGCCCAGGGCGGGCGGCCAGGCATACTCGGTATAGGTCTGGGCGCGGGCCTTGGCCAGCGCCTGTGGAACGTTCAGGGCGAATTCATGGGGCGGCGCATACTGACAGGAATGCAGACAGGCGCCACAGTTGTGGCAGACATTGGCAAGGTGATGGATGTCGGCCTTGCCGAATTCAAGCAGCCGTGTCATGGCAGGGAAGACGGCGCAAAAACCTTCGCAATAGCGGCAGGCGTTGCACACGGTCATCACGCGGTCGACTTCCGCTTCCTCGGGGGTGAGCGCCACAGCGGAGCGTGGCATGAACTGGATGGCCTGTTCGGCCAGGGATTCAAGCTGTTGCATGAAGAGGTCCTGCGTTCTGTGTTTCTGGCTGTGTGCGTGCCGCAAGGGCTGCCTGGGTGCCGGCGATCCGGCCAAAGGCGGTGCCTATGCTCATGCCGACCCCGGCGGTGTAGCCCTTGCCGAGCACATTGCCTGCCATGACTTCCCCCGCCGCAAACAGGTTGGGGCTGGGTTCCCCGCCGAAATGCACGGCGGCCTGGTCGTTTACCTTGACGCCCAGATATGTAAAGGTGATTCCGGGGCGCAAGGCAAAGGCGTAATAGGGCGGCGTATCCAGGGGGCGCGCCCAGTGTGTCTTGGCGGGCGTCAGCCCTTCTGTGTGGCAGTCGTCCAGCGTCTCGTGGTTGAATGTGCCGACACGGCAGGCCGCGTTGTATTCACTGATAGTCCGCACGAATGCCTGCTCGTCCAGCCCCAGCTTGCGTGCCAGTTCGTCCAGTGTGTTTGCCTGTTCCCCAGGAAATACAGGAGGCATGAACAGCCCCCAGGGCTTGGCGTCGATAATGCAATAGCCGATCTGGCCGGGCTGCTGGGCGACCAGCCGGCCCCATATGGCATAGCGCTTGGGCCAGAAGTCTTCGCCCTCGTCATAGAACCTTACGGCGTTCTGGTTCACCATGACCCCCAGGGAAAGGCAGTCCACCCGCGTACAGATGCCGCCGTCATACATGGGCGCACGGGCGTCAATGGCCACGCAGTGCGACTGTGTGGGGTCGCCGATGGCATCGGCGCCCGATTCAAGCAGATGCTTGAGCAGCACGCCCATGTTGAAGCGCGTACCCCGGATCCGGAAATTGTCCGCTGGCCATTCTCCATTCTCGTTCTGTCCCCAGGCTTCGCGCAGCCATTCCCGATTGGACTCGAAGCCGCCGCTGGCGACCACACAGGCGCGCGCGGGGATGCGTTCCTGGCCGATGCGCGCGGCCACAAAGCGCCCATCTTGCAGTTCCAGCGCATCGACGGGGGCGTTGTATCGTATTTGCACACCCAGATTTTCCGCGCTGCGATAGTAGGCATTGACCAGGGCTTTGCCCCCGCCCATGAAGAACGCGTTGGTGCGGGCGACGTGCAGCGTGCCCGAGAGTGAAGGCTGGAATCGCACCCCGTGCTTGCGCATCCAGTCTCTACAGGAGGATGACGCACGGATGACGAGGCGGGCAAGATGTTCATCCGTCTGGCCGCCAGTGACCTTGAGCAGATCCTGCCAGAACTCCTCTTCAGGATAGGCGCCGACCAGCACATCCTGCGGAGCGTCGTGCATGCAGCGCAGGTTGCGGGTGTGCTGCGAATTTCCCCCGCGCCATTCCCTGGGGGCGGATTCGAGCAGCATGACGCTGGCGCCCGCTTCGCGGGCCATCAGGGCCGCACACAGAGCGGCGTTGCCGCCGCCAATGACGAGTACGTCAATCATGTTCAATCTTCTGGGTAAGCTGAGGCGAGGCGTGCCGGCCCCACCTGTCAATAGCGATGGGGCAAGGATAAGCAGCCTGGGCCGCGGGCGCCAGAAGCGACTGGCTAACAGGCCTTCATGATTCGTGAAGGGTGGCGCCCAGCCAGCGTCCTTTGCGTACCAGCTCCAGCGCTACGTCGCGCATCACCACACGGGTTGCCAGGCCGGCGGGGGAAAGCTCGTCATCCGAGAGGCTGGCCAGCAGGTTGCGCCGCATGAGTCCGGCATCGTCAAGCTCAGCCATCTGGAAGGTATGTCCGCGCAGCCGTGCCACAGCTGCGCCGGGCTGTATCGTTGCGACCAGCCCGGATATGACGACATCCATCACCATGGCCAGTGAATCAATTTCCAGTTCGATGTTCAGCTCTATTTCCTGCTGGCGACAGGTGTCAGCCAGCAGTGAGCGCAGGCCATGCATATTGGTGGGCAAAGCCAGGGGGATGTCGGCTGCCTGGTGGAGCGATATGCGCTGCTGCGCCGGAAAGCCCTTGAAGCCTTCCGCGGCGATCACGAAGAGCCGCTCATCGAGCAGCGGCACACAGGACCAGCGCCTGCCGCTGTCTGCGTTGAACAAGATGGCGAGATCCAGTTGGCGGGCGTTGAGCATGGTCGCCAGATGGCCGGACAGCGACTCCACCAGGTGGAAGCGCACATTGGGGTAACGCTCGCGCATCGCCATGACCAGCGGCACCCCCACGACGGATGCCGTGGTGGGCGCCATGCCTACGCTGACATGGCCCGACAGGCGCGCCTGCTGGGCCGCGCGCGCCGCCTCGTCGATATGGCGCAGGGCGAGCTGAGCCTGGCGGAAAAACGCGATGCCCGCATCTGTGGCAAGCACGCCGGTGGACGTGCGTTGCAGCAGGCGCGTTGCCAGCTCTGACTCCAGCCGGCTGATCTGCTGGCTGAGTGCCGAGGTGAAGACACCAAGGTCGTTGGCCGCCTTTCCCATGCTGCCAAGCTCGACCACGCGGATGAAGTATCGCAGCTGACGGATTTCCATTTGTATTCCTTGATCGGGCCAGGGAGGGCTGCCTCGCCGGAAACGGTATGACCCCGGAGCGGAAGGATGCGCGGCCCAGGCAAGTGCGGCCTGGGGGTGTATGCGGCTTAGACGATATAGTGTACCCAGCCATCTTCCAGCCACTGCATGAGCGCTTCAAGCTCTGGCTCCTTGAGCTGGCGCGCAGGGCGGGTGCTGCAATCCAGGCTGCGGGCATCGGCCAGTGTCCGCAGGGCGGCGCTTGCAGGCACTGTTGCGGCCTCGCCATTGATGAACAGCTGGCGGCCACGATACATCATGCGTGTACAGCGATCCAGGGTTATCCGCCCGAAAGGCGGCAGGCCATTTGCCAGTTCGGGTATGTCTGCGCCGGGCTCGAAAAGCGCGTTGTCCGAGGGTTCGGTGAGCCAGATGCCCAGAAACTGCGTGGCCAGTGATTCGTCGAAACGTATTTTTCTTATCGAGTCCAGGGTGGCGTCGATCAGGCGCTGGGGCAGTGCGGCGGGCGTTTCCGTGGCGGGCTCGCCTGGGTCCTTGTATGTGGCCGACAGCGCGGGTCCCGGCAGGGGCGGGCTGGCATAGATGCCGCCGGCGTCGCCAAGCGCCGCCATGATTTGGTCATTGGCAGCTTCAAGCATCCCGCATGCCAATGTTGCCTGGGTGGGGGCGCGAAACCCGATGGATATCGTCATGCAGTCGTCCAGCGCGATGCCGTCATGGGCCACATGGGGCGGAAGATAGAGCATGTCTCCAGGCTCAAGCACATACTCTTCTTCTGCCTGAAATCGGCTCAGGATCTTGAGCGGCAGCCCAGGCTCCAGCGACAGGTCTTGCTGCTGGCTGATGCGCCAGCGGCGGCGGCCGTGCCCCTGGAGCAGAAAGACGTCATAGCTGTCGAAATGGGGGCCCACGCCACCGCCTTCCGACGCAATGCTGATCATGATGTCGTCCAGACGGGCATCGGCTATGAAGCGGAACTGCTGCATCAGGGCGGCAGTGGCGTCATCGTGCAGGTCCACACTTTGCGCCAGCGCTGTCCAGTTGGGGCGGCTGGCGGCGGGCAAGCGGGCAAAAGGCCCGTTTTTCATGTGCCAGCCCTTCGTGTCGCGCCAGATCAGGCGGGATTCCACCTCCTCACGGCGAATCAGTTGCCTGATGTCCGCAATCGACAGTGACGGCACAAAGCCCGGAATGGCCTGGCGCACGAGCAGCGGCTTGCGCTGCCAGTACCGGCGCATGAATGCGCGGGGTGTAAGGCCCCCGAGCAGAGTGAGGGGTTGGTCTGTATGCATCATGACAAGTAATCTTTGCGCAGGCGATACAGTGTATTCAGCGCCTCGCGAGGGGTAAGCTGATCAGGGTCCAGCTCATGCAGCGCGGCGATCAGCTCCGCGGCAGCCGGGTCGCCATCCAGGCGGGGAGTGGCTTGCGCGGCGTCGCCGGAAGCCGGTTCCTGCTCAGCCGCCGCCGCAAACAGGTCGAGCTGCGGCGTAGGTGCGCCGCTGGCTTCCAGCCGCGCCAGTTCGCGGCTCGCATGACGTATCACCGCCTGCGGAATGCCGGCCCGCTGGGCAACTTGTATCCCGTAGCTGCGGCTCGCAGGGCCCGGCCGCACTTCATGCAGGAAAACGATGCCTGACGAGGATTCAGCCGCCGCCAGATGTACATTGGCGGCAGCGGGAGACTCTGCCGGCAGGCGGGTTATCTCGAAGTAATGGGTGGCAAACAGCGTCAGGGCCTGGTTATGAGAGAGCAGGCGGTGAGCGATGGCCCAGGCCAGCGCAAGGCCGTCATAAGTGGAGGTGCCTCGGCCGATTTCATCCATCAGCACCAGGCTTTCCGGCGTGCTGGCGGAAAGAATGGCGGCCGCTTCCGTCATTTCCATCATGAAGGTCGAGCGTCCGCCGGCCAGATCATCAGCCGCACCGATGCGGGTGAAAATACGGTCGATCTTGCCGATGCGTGCGGCGGTGGCCGGCACAAAACTGCCAGCCCTCGCCAGCAGCGCGATGAGCGCCACCTGGCGCATGTAAGTTGATTTGCCGCCCATGTTCGGGCCGGTGATCAGCAGCATGCGCCGCTGGGGATTCAATTCGCAGTCGTTGGGCGTGAATTGCTCAATGCTGTGTTCGACCACGGGATGGCGGCCCGCCTCGATGGCGATTTCACCCGTGTCGGCAAGCTCGGGAGGCGCCCAGTTGTTTTCTGCTGCGTGGTGCGCCAGCGAGGCCAGGGCGTCGACCTGGGCCAGCGCGCTGGCGCAGGCGGACAGCGCGCTGGCCTGTTGCGCGAGTTGATCGAGCAACTGCTCGAAAAGCCATTTTTCCCGGCTCAGGCTGCGATCTTTTGCGGACAGCACTTTATCTTCCCAGGCCTTGAGCTCGGGCGTGATGTAGCGCTCGGCATTCTTGAGTGTCTGGCGCCGCCGATATTCCGCTGGCACTTTATCGGCCTGAGCACGCGATACCTCTATATAGAAGCCATGCACTCGGTTGTATTCCACCTTCAGGGTGGGTATGCCTGTGCTTGCGCGTTCACGGGCCTCCAGTTCCATCAGGAATTCGCCGCTGTCGCTGGCCAGGCGGCGCAGCTCGTCCAGCTCGGCGTCGTAGCCTGTTGCGATGACGCCGCCTTCACGCACAAGCAGTGCCGGTTCGGGGTCTATGGCTCTGTGCAGCAGATCGGCAAGGGCGGGATCCAGGCGTATGTCCCGGGAAAACTGCGCCAGCAGTGTCTCCGCGTCGAAAGACTGTTCCAGCTGTTGCGCCAGCCTGGGCAGCAATGCCAGGGCTTCCCTCAGGCTAGCCAGTTCGCGTGGACGGACTGAGCGCAGCGAAATGCGGGTGGCAATGCGCTCGATGTCTGGATAGCGGTCCAGCATCCGTCGCAGTGTGTCCAGCGGCGGCTCCGCGTCCAGTGTGTCGCCGCCAGGTGGAGATGCAAGAAATGCGCCGATCACGCGCTGGCGCGCCAGGGCCGGCGCATTGTCGCGCAATGGGTGGTGCAGCCAGCGCCGCAGCAGGCGGCTGCCCATGGGGGTCTGGCAATGGTCCAGGGTCGAAAACAGTGTTGGGCTGGATTCGCCAGAGATGGTTTCGGTAATCTCGAGATTCTTGCGTGTCACCGGATCGAGTACGACATACTCGCCGGCGTGGTCGACCCGAATTGCTTGTATGTGGGACAGCGACTGAGACTGTGTCCGGCTGACGTAGCGCAGCAATGCTCCAGCCGCGCATGTGGCAACAGGCGTTTCGTCGAGCCCGAAACTGGCAAGCGAATCTACTTTGAAATGCCGATGCAGCACTTCGCGCGCGCCGTCCGCTTCAAAATGCCAGTCTGGGATGGGGCTGACCGCCATGCTGTCATGTTTTTCCATCCGGTTGCTTTCGGCGCAGACCAGTTCTGCCGGATCCAGCCTGTGCAGCTCGGTGTCCAGCATGTCGGGCGCGCATTCACATACCCGAAAGTCGCCGTTGGCCAGATTCATCCAGGCAAGCCCTGCGCGCTCACTGCGGTTCACGCGTGCCTGCCAGACAGCGGCGATCACCCTGTCTGCCTTGGCCGGAAGCAGTGCTTCATCTGTCAGTGTGCCCGGCGTGACGATACGAACAATCTTGCGCTCCACCGGGCCTTTGGCCGCGGCCGGATCGCCTATCTGTTCACAGATGGCGACCGATTCGCCCAGCGCCACCAGCCTGGCGAGATAGCCTTCCATCGAATGAAACGGCACCCCCGCCATGGGAATCGGCGCTCCATTGGACGTCCCGCGCTTGGTCAGCGTCAGATTCAGCAGACGCGCCCCGCGCTCCGCATCCTCATAGAACATCTCGTAGAAGTCGCCCATGCGATAAAACAGCAAATGCGACCCCGCCTCCGCCTTGAGGGCAAGGTATTGGCGCATCATGGGGGTGTGGCCGGATGTGTCTAATTTTTCCATTAAAATCAACAGTTTATAAATTGCGCCACTGCTTCGTGGTGTAATTTTGGTGTAATTTGGGCTATGTTTTGCATGCCCTCCCAAATGCGCTCAAGCTCCCTGGAGGACTCTGTATCTATCCAGCGGCCATAGACGGTCACGAGCATGGAATAGTCCTTGTGTCCCATCTGGTTCGCGATAAAGGCCAGGTTGCCCCGAGCCGTCAGGTTCCAACAGGCAAAGGTGTGCCGGGTCTGATAGGGGGGCCGGGAACGAATCTCGGCCCGGCGTATCAGGTTGCGCCATTTGGACGTTTGGTACTCCTCGTAAGTCATCGGGCCTGGCCCTAGAATGCTCATGGTGAAACGTGTGCGGTGCTTGCCGAGTTCACCGCAATAGCGGTTATTTTCGCACCAATAGAGAAAACCCGAGAAAGTGGCCAAATAGTGATTCACTGTGGAAACGGCGCGGGTGGCAATCAGATCCACACGCAGTTCGCCCAAGCGTTCGCCGGGTGCGGTGCTTTCAGCCGAGCGAGAGTGGGGGAAAAAATCCGCCTCGTTGTAGCTCCCGTTTTTGAGTGCGAACAGCGCTGCGCTGCGTACCTGCACGGCATGCTTGATGTTGTTTCGACTTGGTTCGAGCGGCAGCGTATGGGTATGACGGACGCGTTTGTACATAAAAAAGACGCGGATCGAGTTGCCGCGCTTTTCGACACCGGGATAGCCTGTATTGGTTGCCGCTGCTCGTGCCATCTGTATTACCTCACGTTGCGTCATCTGCCTTGCCATCAAGCGTCCACTGGTTGGTCTTGAGCATGAACAACTCGAACAAACCCGGTGGCATGGCTCGATGCCCCGCCTCCCACTGTTGCCATGCACGCAGTGATGCCCGCACTACATTGGCGGATTCTGTTTGCGTGAGTCCCGCAGCGAGGCGGGCAGTGCGGATGGCGTCGGGTTTGGGGTTGTGAGGTTTCGGGTTGTTCATGGCGCCAGTAGCGAAGCTCGCTGCACAAGAGAGGAGAGCGGCTGGGAGGTATTGCAGGACAATATGATACGCTCATTGAGCGTATTTGTCTATGGTCTTTCTGGGGCCGCTTTTTGGAAAATGATTAGAAAGTCCTAAGAAGCACGTCACTTTCTACCCATCGCTCGAATTTGCCGACATTCACGAAGATGCGGCCATCTGGAGCCTTGCTTAGCAAGAAGATTTAGGCACTTCAATAGACAACATGTCTATCAAGCTGAAATTGCGTAGTTTGTGTCTAACTGGGCGTGCCTGCGGCATGTCATCTAAAATGAATGAGGGTAGAAAATTGAACCTTTTCACAGTGGACCGGCAGGGAAGCCTTACCGAAGGGCGGGTGTGCTCTTTGAAACGTATATGAGCGCGTCGCATAACAAGGTGGTCAGCGTGTGCCAATACGCTGTGCTCTGTTGGCAGCCGTACGACAGGCGTTAATTGGTGCTATTTCTAAGAATAGTAAAAACTCATCTGCTGAGTTTTTTCTGTATGGCCTGGCACTGGGCTATCAGGGCATCAAAAGGCTCAACATCGTCCAGAAACAGGCCGTCATCCACCATGTGCTGGTAGTCGATTGCTAATTTGTTTAAGGCATCATCGGTAGGTACGAGTTGGAGATTTCCACGCACGGCAGCGTGATAGTCAATCCGGTTTCCCTGTGCATCTTTTCGGTGAAGAATATGGTTTTGTGATCGGCTACAGCTGTGGCGATAGCTTGATCCCGTAGTGCCACGTCAGCGATGCCGGCAGTATCCAGGCGAGCGACGTCATGCCAATGGCGCGCGAATCGGCCTCCGCCACGGAAGTTGCCTTGAGCACAAAAGACATGGATAGCTGTGGCTTTTTCCCAGAAAGTTCGTTCGGCGCGCATTACGTTCGGTGTTGCCTCGGGAAATATCACACCCTGCAGATGTGACGCAGCATCGCAATGAATAGGCCGTAGTTCCGATGGTTCTCCGGTGGATCGTGCGCCAAATTCGAGCATCACGGAGGAGGGGACGTACCCTGTTCCTGACGCCAAAGGTTGATAGTCAATGAATACCTTGTCAGCTTCCGCCCGGACTGTTGCTGGCAGGTCATGCTGTTCCAGCTCTTGTTGAAGACGCGGGGCGACATCCGTCGCGGCCCAGTCAACTAAGCGGGAACGGATCTCTTTGCTCCACCTTTTTTCCTGAGACTTGCTGGCTGGGAGTGGGTCGTTTGTGTCGCCGATCAAATCAGGCGCAATGGCCCGGATGTCATAGGTGAGATCCACATCTTCGGAGAAACGCTGAATGACATCGTAGGCTTTGGACAGGGATGTGCCGCCTTTGAAGACCACGTCTGAAGCATAGGGAGCAGTGAAAATATTTCGCAACGACCAGACTACCCAGACATCTTTTTCCAGCAGATGAGGAGGGCGCCCCGACAGGTTGGCAGCCTGCTCAAGCGCCTCCAGGCGATCATTGATGGACAGACTGAAAAAATCACTCATGAGGCACCAGAGCGCTAATTTCCTGTGCCATCCAAGTGGGCAGTCGCGCACGCGCCGATGTCACTTCTAAGAGTTCGGCGGAGGGCAACTTGGCGCGCAATGAACGTATTGCCCTGGTCGCATTTTCTGGGCCTAGCCAGGCCAGAGCTCGAACGATATCGCCAGCAGCGCGACCCGGATACATCAATTGCCATCCTGGTGCGTGCCGTAGTTCTACTTTTTGTGCTCCGAGCTTCAGGCGCCGGTTTGGCCCGGAGGTTAGGTAGATGGCCTGTATGGGGACTTGCGTGGTGAGACCGAGTGCGTTGGCAGAGGCTGCGCCGTGCGGCACGATGGTTTCTCCCCGTTGTTTAGCCAGGTTTTCGACCATCTTGGCCGTTGAGGGGGCGCGGTTGCCAAAGCGACTTTCGACCGGCAACACATAGATGCCACGGCTCGCCCGCAACAAACGGCCGCGTTGAGCGAGGCGGGATAGAGCCTGGTCTACGGCAGCGCGCTTGCCCAGGTGCAGCAACTCTTTTGCGACCAAAGGCGCGCCCTCCGGTAAGCCGGCGGCGTACTCAAGTATTTTCTTGGAAAGGGTCTGCATAAGGCTGCCTCCTTTATGGTAGAAATATAACAAAACTTCTGACACTTTTCAAGGTTGTGGAAGGGACAACATGGCTGACGAGGGCCATGGATTGTCTTGTGGTGGCGCGGATTCCGCACAGACTGGACGCGTTGATGACGCGGGACCGGAGATTTAAAAAGGGTTGTGCGACAACGACGACATCACCGCCCACGAACTCATGTCAGCGTATTCGCGTGTAGGCTGCCGCGCTTGCGGGCTGGAGAATGGGGCATCCACCGCTTGCGCGCCCAGGGGCGTCAGGATGGTATTCACAATTTTGGCGTTTCAGCCCCCGCGCCGGATGCGATCGATGACCCGGCGATCGCGTTTGGTAGGCCGGCCATGGATGATATCGCGCGCAGGTTCAGGCGCCAGCCTGCGTGCTTCGGCGGCCCGTTCGCGGGCTGCCACGCTGTCGGCGGTTTCCTCATAGAGTTGCTGGGCGACCGGTGCGGGGCCGCGCACATTGCTCAAGGCTCGCACCGTTACGCTGAGGGTGATTTCCCCGCGACGTATGGTAATTGTGTCGCCAGGCTTTATATCGCGAGATGCCTTGGCCGGCTGTTCGTTGACATCGACCCTGCCCTTGGCGATTTCCTGGGCGCCCAGGCTGCGCGTCTTGTAAAAGCGCGCGGCCCAAAGCCATTTGTCCAGTCGCATGCAATCGTTCATGGTGCGTATCATAGCTTCATCATAGAATGAGGTGATGATACCTAACACCGGGGGGGTTGCAATGAAAGACAGGCGGTATATGGCAGCAGTGAAACTTGGGCGGCAGGCAACATTTCTGGCTGCGGCACTCGCAGTGTGCATGCCCGCTGCGGCGCTCGCGGCCACGCAGGGCGGCATCGCATCCATCGTGCTGTCCTCAGGCGGGCTGGCCGAAGTAACGCGCAATGCGCAGGTCCAGGGCAGTGATCCTTTGATTGTGAATGTGCCGCTTGGTCAGGTGGACGACGTTCTCAAAAGCATGGTCGTGCGGGACCCATCTGGCGGTGTTGCAGGCATAAGCCTGGACGGTTTGTCGCCTGTCGAGGAAACCTTTCGCCGCATGCCTTTTTCGCCTGAGGACATGACATCGGTTGCGGGACTCGCCCGGTCGCTGCAAGGCACTGCCGTACGTGCCACATCGGGCGGCAGGACCATAGAGGGCGCGGTCCTGGGTGTTTCGGTCGCCGGGGACCCGCCTGGCGCGCCCGCTCATATTTCTGCTTCGGATGATTCCGCGCCGCCGCAGCCCACCCCCGTGCTTGCCGTCATGACGGATTCGGGTGCGATCCAGTCGCTGGCGCTGGGCAGCGATGCTGTACTTGATATTCAGGATGCCTCGTTGCGCGACAAGGTCCGGCTGGCGGCCGAGGTCAGCGGGCGGGGACGCACGGACGATGTGCGCGGCCTGCGCATTGTGTTGGGCGGATCGGGCGAGCGCGCGGTGGGCCTCTCTTACGTCGTGGCGGCGCCGGTCTGGAAGACGGCGTACCGGCTCATGACGGGAAGCGATGGCAAAGCCCGTCTTCAGGCATGGGCTGTTTTCGAGAATGCCACCGGTGAAGATTGGCACGACGTCAAAGTGACGCTTTCCTCGGGTGCGCCGGTGACGCTGTCCCAGCAATTGCTCAAGCGCTACTGGCAGGCGCGCCCCGAGGTTCCCGTATTGGCCCAGCGCACTGCGCCGCCACGCCCGGATGCGGGGGCGATGCGTGCGAAAAATTCGCGTGCGGCGCTTGCCGCTGTCGCCCGTGCGGCGCCCGCGCCGATGATGGAAATGGCCTCCAGAGGCTATGCCGCCGACATGGCGGAGCCTTCCGAGCCGGTACAGCAGGCTCAGGCTCGAGAGGGCGATACAAGCGCTACGTATGTGCTGCCAGAAACTGTGGATCTGGCTGCGGGGCAGACTTATACGGCTCCATATCTTGATGCGCAGGTCAGCGCGCAGCGTGTGTCTCTGTACCAGGCGGGCCAGGCCAGCGAGCATCCGGTCGCCGCGCTGCTGCTGGAAAATGATACCGAGGCCAGCCTGCCGCCAGGCATCCTGACAGTCTATGACCAGCACGATGGCTATGTCGGCGATGCGCGGTTGCTGGGCATTCCCAAGGGGGAAAGCCGCATGGCCAGCTTTGCCGGCGATGGCAAGGTCACGGTGCGGGCTGAACATGCGCCTCAGTCATCGGTAAGCCGCATGTCGGTAGTGGATGGGGTGCTCAAGCTGTCCGAGGAGGAGCGCCTGGAAACCGTCTATACGGTAAAGGGAGCGCCTGACAGTGCTCGCACTGTGATCATTGAACATCCCAGGCGCGACGGCTGGCGTTTCAGCTCTGACGCACTGGACGCCTCCAGTGCCGACAGCCACAGGCTGAGGGTGCAGGTCGATGCGGGTGCCACCGTAGAGGCCAAGGCGCAGGAAGCCCAGACCCGTAATGAAACCTATGCCTTGGTGGATGCGGGCGGTGATGATCTGCTGTACTGGTCGGGTCTTGCCGCAGGCAAGGAAATGGCTGCAAGCCTGCGCAAGCTGGCGGGCTTGCGCGGGGACGTGGCTGATGCCCAGGCGGCCCTGGAAAAACTGCAGTCCGAGCGCGGTACTGCGGAAAAGAACCAGTCCCGCATCCGTGAAAACCTGCGATCCGTGCCTCAGCAGAGTGAGTTGGCGCAGCGCTATCTTTCCATGCTTGGGCAGGAAGAAGACAGGATCGCCGGATTGCAGGGGCAGATCGACAAGGCGCAGGCTGCCCTGGACACGCTGCGTGAAAACATGGCCGCCTATATCCGGGATATGGGGTAGATCCGGTATTGCCTCTTGATTGCCGCCTGTCTTCAGCGTTCGTGAATACCTCTGAACGATGAAGGCATGGCGGGCCTGCCTCCCATGCTTCTACAGTGATCCCTTGCACGCAACGCCTCATGTCCAAGTGCGGGCGTCCAGCGTCGCAGAATCCGAAGAATAGGGAGGGAGTATCAATGAAATCGTTCACCATGGCGCGCCGCGCGCTGCTGGCCGCCTGTATGTTCGTGGCTGCTGCGGGCAGCCACGCCCAGCAGTTTCCGCCTGACAAGCCTGTGTCCATTGTCGTCGGCTTTGTTGCTGGCGGAGCGGCGGATTCCGCCACGCGCCTGATTGCGACCAAACTGGCGGAAAACACCGGCGTTTCCATCGCTGTGATCAACAAGGCTGGCGCCGGCGGCAATATTGCACACCAGTACGTCGCCAATGGGCCGGATGATGGTTCCATGTTATTACTGGGCTCTGTCGGGCCGCTGACCATCTCGCCGCACCTGATGGATCTGCCTTATGACCCGTTCAAGGATCTGGCGCCGGTATCGGGTGGCGTGCATTTTCCCAATGTGTTGGTGGTGCATACCGGGGCGGGCATCAAAACCTTCAAAGACTTTATTGATCTGGCCCGCAGCGAGCCGGGCAAGGCAGACTACGCTTCATCAGGCTTTGGTGCCGCCTCGCACATGGCTGGCGAGCTGCTCAACCTGTCGGCTGGCATTGACATGACGCATGTGCCCTACAAGGGTGGTGCTCAGGCCATGCAGGATCTGCTGGGTGAGCGGGTATTGGCATATTTCTCCGCGCCGCCCACGGCCATGCCCTACATTGAAAACGAGCGGTTGATTCCGCTGGCGACCACGGGCCTCAAGCGTCCCAGCTACCTGCCTGATATCCCGACGGTGGCAGAGTCTGGCTTTCCAGGTTTTGAGGCGCTGAATTGGTATTCTTTTATGGCGCCGGGCAAGACACCCGAGCCTATCCTGGATCATTGGAATGCGGAGATCGTAAAGGTGCTCAAGGATCCGGGGGTGGAAAAAGCCCTTGAAGACCTGGGCCTGACGCCACATCCTACAAGCAGGCAGGAATTTGCGGACTTCATGCACAAAGAATCCGAGAAATGGGGCCGCATTATCAAGGAGCGGCACATCACGAAGAACTGAGCCGTCCGACACCGACGGGCAGCGAAGCCATGTGAGGTGCAGGCGTGCTGGTCAGGAGGCTCATTTGCTCGCAGCTTGTTTCCGCCGCCTGCCTCCTGCCGACCACCCGCCACCCGCCACCCGCCACCCGCCGCCTTGGCTGGATGGCGGGCAAGCCCAGGCCCGACGGCAAGCAGTGGATTCCGGCTCCGGCTGCTTGCCTGGCCTGATGTGTCTGGCAATCAGATCGCGGCTTCGTAGCGGCGCTCGACCTCGGGCCAGTTGACGACGTTGTAGAACGCCGCAATGTATTCGGGCCGCCGGTTTTGATATTTCAGGTAATAGGCGTGCTCCCATACGTCCAGCCCGAGAATGGGGGTGTTGCCTGTCATGAGTGGCGTATCCTGGTTCGCCGAGCTTTCAACCACAAGTTTCTTCTCCGGCGTTACGCTCAGCCATGCCCAGCCGCTGCCAAAGCGCGTCAGTGCCGCCTTCGTGAACGCGTCCTTGAATGCGTCCAGGCCGCCCAGGTCCGTCTCTATTGCCTCGGCGAGCTTGCCGCTGGGCGCACCGCCTCCCTGCGGCGACATGACCTCCCAGAACAGGCTGTGGTTGGCATGCCCGCCGCCATTGTTTCGGACGGCGCCCTGCAAGGCCTCCGGCAGCGAGTTGACGCTGGCCACAAGCTCATCGATGGGCGGGAAAGAATGGCCCGCCGCTTCCAGGGCGGCATTGATGTTGTTGATGTAAGTCTGGTGATGCTTTGTGTAGTGGATTTCCATGGTTTGCGCATCGATATGCGGTTCCAGCGCATCATATGCGTAGGGCAGGGGGGGTAAGGTATACGGCATGCAAAGCTCCCATTAAAAGCCGAGGTGAATGTACGGAAAGCCTGCGCGCTCCTTGCTGTCGTCGATGGACGGTGCAGCAAAGGAAAGCCAGGTGTGATTGGACATGGTATGTGGCGGCGCTATTGCATAGGCTGCCCGGAAGAGGGGCCCGCCGCGCCTTGGCGGCAGGCGTCTATTGCCATCTGGTCGTCGGGATACTGGCTCAGGAAGCGTGTCAGCTCGCCATAGGTGCGGCGGCTGTGGCGTAGCGCCGCTTCTTGCCATGAGGCCGGCAGAGAGGCGTCATCCATGGCGAGACAGAGCTTGCGATGAGCGTCGCATAGATGCTGGCGTTGCTCTGCGCAACGGCCCAGCCGCTCACAGGTGTCGGCCAGGTTATGGTGAGCGATCACCCAGGCAGCCACGCCTGCCTCGGCATCCTCGAACTGCCCGAACAAGGCATGTGCTATCGCAAGGGCCTTCGTGTAATGCCTTATGGCATCCTGATATCGCCCGCCTTCAAATGCGCGATTGCCCGTGCCTATGGCCTTGCGCCAGGCAACCAGCCCGTCGGGCAAGCCCGCATCCGTGGGCCCGCATTGCGTTGCAACTGCCTGCATAACGTCCTCCGTGTGCTGTGCTCCGCATAAACGCTGGAAGAAAGGAGCAATGCAAAAGTCGTCATGGAATGATAATCAGTATTATTTATAGAAGCAAATGCGTTATTTGGCATAGTCCCTGGCCGCGCTAACAGTATTGATTTCTGCCTTACTCAATTGAATTGAGCCAATTCCCGGCCCATATCACCCACTGGAAATAAGGGTTTATTCTAGTGCTTTGTTATTAAATGTGATAATGATTCTTATTTACATGGTGCCCGGTTGGCCGATATACTGTGCTCGTTTATCCGATCAGCCAGGGCCAATACATGGAGCTATGCGCGAAACAACTTGAGGATGGTTTGCAGAAGCTGGAAGCACTCAGGCACGAAGAGACCAGGCTTCTGGAAGAGCTGCGGCAGGCAGAGCTTGGCGGGGAATTCCGCGAATGCTGTACGCGGCGCGAGAAATGGTTTGTCGCGCGCCAGAGGGCCCGTATGCTGAACCAGTACATAGAGCAGTTCATCCAGTTCAGGCTGCCTGCTGCACGCGCATGCCGGGCATACGGCCCATCTCCGACATCGTAGCGAGGTCAATGGCACATGGTCATGACACCCGGCAAGGGAAACAGCGCCTGGCGCGAGCATCAGATATTGCTGCAAGAGTATGGGCGTGTACAAACACGTTGCAGCAAGATGCTGGCGGAGCAGGCGGCACGCATTGCGGCGCTTGAAAGCGAGGTTATTCGCCTGCGCGGCGAGGCCATGCTTCGCATTACGGCGCTGGCCTGGGAACGCGAGGATCATGCCCGGATGATCGCTGCCTATCCGGATCTTCCCAGACGTTTTGCGCTTGCAAGACATGTCGATCGGCTCGCGGAGCGCATACAGGGTTTGTTGCGGGAACGTAATGCAATGCATTGGTGGCGGATGCCCGGCGTGGTCAGGCGCGAAACGGCGCTGGCTGGTGCGGGGAAGGCCGTTGCGCCAACCATATCGGCGGCAGCCGGAAAGTCAGTCCTGTGCATAGGCAAAGACAGCGTCGCAGCAGGGGAGGCCCGGGCGGCGGTCGAAACCGCCGGGGGGCGCTTCCTCCAGCATGATGGCCAGGAAGACGCGGTGCTTGAGGCCAGCCTGGTCGCTGCGGACCTGGTCATCTGCCAAACTGGCTGCGTCAGCCACAACGCCTTCTGGCGGGTGCGGGATCATTGCAGGCGCACAGGCAAACAATGCGTGCTGGTCAACCAGCCGGATGCGCTTGATGCCGTCCGGCCCAGGGTGCTTCCGGTCGACGCGGACAGCGGCAACGGCTGAAAAAGCTGTTTCTCCAACGACTCTGTGTATAAAAATTCCTGCTGTCAAGCTCTTTGAGAAGCTAGGCAGCAGCGCGAAAGGTCTTTCAGGGCAATAGGTTAGGCCAGATTCCAGCCATTATTTGCCGCTACCACTTTTCGAGCTAGGTGTTGCATAGGCGTTTCGCGGTGGCGAACCCAATAGCATTGCGGCGTGAATGCAACACCATCATAGCCTTGGCCCTCGCCCTGCGTGGCCGTCACACGTACAGATGTCTTGCTTTCCCGCGATCACTGCCGTACTTGCCAATAGGCTGGCGGCAACATCAGACCGCCGCTGCAGCGCGAGACGTATCAGCTGTAGAGCCAAGGCTCTCGCTCACGCTGCTTGGCTTCGAAATCGATGATGTCATCAATCCACTGGAGGCTTATGCCGACGTCGTCCAGGCCTTTTAATAACCTCTCTCGAACGTCATCTGATATCTCAAAGCTCCAAGACTGCCCCGAGCTGACCGCGAGTGCCCTGGAGGCAAGGTCCACACGAGCATGAAGCCCCACCGCAGAATTAGCCTCCTCGAATAGCATTTCAATGACATCAGCAGGCAGCATGATTGGCAAGATACCGTTCTTGATGGCATTGCCATAGAAGATGTCAGCGAAGCTCTCCCCGATGATGACCCTAAATCCTGCATCTTTGAGAGCCCAGGCGGCATGCTCACGGCTCGAGCCGCAGCCGAAGTTGCGTCTCACCAAGAGGATAGATGCATCCTTGAATCTCTCCATGTTTATCGGAAAGTCCATGTTCTTCGCACGCAATGCGCAGTTCATTCCCAACTCGCCAACGTCCTTGTAGCGCCAAGCATCAAAGAGGAAGTCGCCATACCCTGTTTTACGTATGGACTTCATGTACTGCTTTGGGATGATGGCATCCGTGTCCACATTCGAGCGATCAAGGGGAAGCACTTTGCCTTTATGGGTGTCAAACGGCGTCATTGGGATAGTCCTCGCGAACGTCAACAAACCGGCCATGAATGGCTGCGGCGACGGCCATCGAAGGGCTGACAAGGTGAGAGCGACCTCCTGCCCCCTGGCGACCTTCAAAATTGCGGTTGGATGTGGACGCGCAACGTTCCCCTGGATTGAGCCTGTCGTTGTTCATCCCCAGGCACATGGAGCAGCCAGGCTCTCGCCATTCAAAGCCGGCCTCCATGAACATGAGGTGTAGCCCCTCCCGTTCAGCCTGCTGCTTCACCAGACCAGAACCCGGCACCACGATAGCCTGCTTCAAGGACTTCGACACCGAGCGCCCTTGGATCTGCCTTGCGGCAAGTCGCAAATCCTCGATTCGAGAATTGGTGCACGAGCCGATAAACACCTTGTCCACTGCGACGTCTACCAGCCTAGTGCCTGGCTCGAGCCCCATGTATGCCAGGGACTGTTCGAGCGCTCTGCGCTGCTGCTCGTCAGGAAGATCCTCTGGTTTGGGGATGGTGCCGTTTGCTGGCACGGCCATGTCGGGCGACGTTCCCCAGGTCACCATCGGAGGAACATCCTTCGCCTCGATGACAACTTCACGGTCAAACTGTGCACCGGAATCGCTGTGTAGCGTCTTCCAGTCGGCAGATGCCTCCAGCCAGTGGTTCAGCACCTTGTCTCCCGCACGCTGCTTGACATACTCCAACGTCGTCTCGTCAACCCCGACAAGTCCCACCCGAGCGCCTGCCTCAATGGCCATGTTGCATAGTGTCATCCGACCTTCCATCGATAGCGCAGCCACCGCTTCGCCCGCGAACTCAATGGCGTGACCGACCCCACCGGCACTGCCGATGGCTTTGATGACAAACAGCGCCAAGTCCTTCGCCACAACGTGTTCTGGCAAACGCCCGTTGATCATCACACGCAACGTTCTCATTTGCTTGACAACCAGACACTGCGTAGCCAGGACATGCTCCACGTCTGACGTCCCAACGCCAAACGCCAGGGTGCCAAAAGCACCATGGGTACTGGTGTGAGAGTCGCCTGCCACGATGGTGGTGCCTGGCAAGGTCCATCCAAGCTCAGGGCCGATGACGTGAACGATGCCTTGACGGCTATCGCCAAGCCCATGGAACTTGATGCCGTGTTCCTGCACGTTTTCAATGAGCGTTCGAACCTGCTCTTGCGCCAAACGATCAGGAATATCTGACACGCTCTTGCGTTCATGCCGCATCGTCGGGACGTTGTGATCGACAGTGGCCAGAACGGAATCGGGACGCCAAACTCGGCGTCCCGAGCTTCGCAATCCCTCAAAGGCCTGCGGGCTGGTCACTTCGTAGATAAGGTGCCTGTCGATGTAGAGTAGGTCCTCGTCCTCACTGAGGTTCTTCACCACGCGGCGATTCCACAGCTTCTGAAGCAAAGTCTGTGGCGGCGCAATAGCAGTGGTTGGGTTGGAAAGCATGGGAACTCGCATACCCGACCCGCCCCGTCGGTAGGTCGTTGTGATGATTGAACTTGAGCTTACGGTGAGGTGCCTACCTCACTGGGACACTCTTAATTGGCACTAGCCGGCATGTCGCCGTCGTACCGTAACTCTTTGGAGGCTTGGTACGAAAGAGCGAAGCCAATGGGCCGCTCAACTTCTTCGGCAAGATGCCCGATGAGTCCGGCCGTTCGAGCCAGGATGGGAACCCCCTTTAGCGACTGAACAGGAAAGCCGACGCCCAGAAGTACGGCTGGAATAGCGGCCGAAACATTAAGCTTGAGTGACTTGCCAACGACATCTGGAATGGCGTCCTCTACGGCCTCGGCAATTTCGACATACTTCATCGACGCGCCAGCACTGCGCGCTACCTCGAACAGTGCGTTGACGCGAGGGTCTCGTTCCTTGTGCAAGGGATGCCCATAGCCGGGAATGGCCTTACGCTGAGCCCGATACTCGGTGAGGATGGCAATGGTCGCATCGCGCAAGCCACAATCTTCCCGCACCGCCTTCTGCTCAATCTCGTGAAAAAGTATCCCTGCAGTCTCGGATGCGCCGAGGATGACCGATCCGCATCCAAGAATGCCCGCAGCCACAGCACCTTGAAGGGCATCAGGTGCTGCTGCGTATGTCATACGGCTTGCTTGAACGCTAGGAACCAAGCCGTGTTCAGCGATGGCAACGAGCGTTGCGTTCAAGACAGCGCTAGCTGCTGGCGTTGGCGCTTGGCCAGTGACCAGGAGATAAAAGTACCCGGTGAAATCCACCTTGCCGATGAGATCCACACACAAATCCTTGCCGCGAACCACAATCTGGTCGGCAGTGGAAGTGCTGATGGCAGTGCTGACTTCGGTTTCTTTTCCGATTTTCATGACAATCCTTGGTTGGTGTGCATCAGTTCCGGCTTGGAATCAACCGGAAGTCGTAGTTGGCTTTCCAATAGGCGTGCTCTACCATCTTGCCATCCGGGGCCACGCCAGGAGGACAGGACTGATAGTCGATGATGAGGCTCTGGCGCACACCAAAGACAGCATCCGTGTCAAGATACGGGCTGTTGGCGACGAACAAGTGCGTCGTCACCAGTTCGTATCCAGGTGCGGAGACCTTCATGTGGATGTGCCCTGGGCGAAACGGATGACGCCCCATCTGGTCGAGCATTCTGCCGACCGGTCCATCCACGGGAACAGGATAAAAGCTCGGGCGTATAGACCAAAAGTGATATCGCCCCTGTTCGTCGCAGCGCAATTTTGCTCGAGCTGCCATATCTGAACCTTCGACCTGCATGTCGTAGTTGCCTTCACCATCGCCGGACCACACGTCCATCAACGCTCCGGCGATAGGCTTGCCATTGAGGTCAGTGACGACACCGCTGTAGTACGTCGCTTCACCCAGAACGCCTTCAGCAATATTGGAGCCCAGAGGCATCTCAGGAGCCCCTTCCCAATAGTACGGCCCCTGCACTGTGGCCTCGGTTGCTTCAGTCGCCGAAAACTCACCCTTGGACGCCTTGGCTGCACGGGCCTGGTCGAGCATCACCACCATCATGGATGCCCCCAACGTGTCGGACAGGAGGATGAACTCTTGGCGCTTTTCGGTGCACGCCTGCCCGGTCGCCGTCAAGAATTCGATAGCGGTGAGCCACTCGGAGGGCTGCAGGTCAACGTCACGGATGAACTCATGCAGCTTTGTCACCAAACTGGTCATGATGCGTTTGAAGCGCGGGTCGGATGAGTCTTGCAGGCGTTCGACGACCTCTGCCGTCAAGTTGTCCATGCTGGCTTCATATGTGTTGCTCTGCTTGTTCATATAGTCTCCTGGGGAAAAGCTTTGTGTGTGGTTGGGGTCTGTGCAACGGGTTCTACCTTCTTGCGCCAACTAAGACCTTCAATCGTGTTTTGGGAAGGCTTGTATTCACAGCCGACCCAGCCGGGGTATCCAGCGTTGTCCAGCTTTTTGAGTACGTCGCGGTAATCGATGTCACCCGTATCCGGCTCCGCTCGTCCTGGGAAACCTGCAATTTGCGCATGAGCCCCGTGAGAGAGAAGAAGCGAGGCGGCCGTGTCAACAGGCACGCCAGAGCTGCTCGCGTGATAGAAGTCAATCAGCAACTTGAATCGGTCGCTGTCAATCTGCTCGACCCAGCTCACAGCATCGTTGAGGGAACGAATGAAGTAGTCCGGAACGTCCTTCTGGTTGATGGCCTCAATGAGAAGTGTCAACTGGTTGTCTTCAGCCAAGCGCAGCGCATAGTCGATGTTCCGCGCAAACTGAAGGCGAGCGTCCGACATGTGATGAGCACTCACCAAACCCGTCGTCACATGAAGGAGGTTACAACTGAAAGCAACTGCGGCTTCGACCCCTTGAGCCAACCGGTTGCGAAATTCCTGTTCTAAGCCTGGTAAGGCTGCCACCCCTTTATCGCCAACATCTGTGTGGGGCAGGGTGCCCATCACCATGGTCAAACCATGCTGCTTAAGCTCGTTGCTCACTCTTGTGAGTGAGAGGTTCTGGGGATACCCAAACTCAACCCCCTCGAAGCCAGCCTTCGCTGCAGCTTCAAAGCGGTGCTCGAATGGAAGTTCGGTGAACAGAAGCGAAAGGTTCGCGGCGTACCTGGGCATGTCTCACCCCTTCGACTTCAGCTTGTCGATGATTGGGCCAAGGATTTTGTCGTTGTGCTCGCCCAGCTCTGGCGGCGCCACGACCTGTGTCTCGGTTTCCTTGTCGTACGTCACGGGCGTACGTATGGTGCGCCAGGCAGAGCCGTCAGGTCGCGTGGTTTTCAGTTCCACGCCCAAATGCTTGAACTGCGGATCTTGAGCGACCTCATCGGTGTCGTACATCGGTGCGTGCGGAACGTCGTTGGCCTCCAGCCTCGCGCACCACTCGCTGCGCGGCTGCGTTTTGAAGATGGCGCCCAGGACTTCAATCAGGTCTTCCTGATGCCTGATGCGGCCATCTCGGGTCGCGAAGCGTTCGTCTTTGAAAATGTCAGGACGCTCGATGGTTATCGCCAGCCCTTGCCAGAATTTCTCAGGCGACGACATGTGCAAGGCAACCCACTTGCCGTCCTTGCATTCGAGGACGTAAGACTGAGAGACGCGAGGACGGCTATAGGGGCCCATGACCTCCCCTTCGGAGTACAAGTGCGTGAAGGCGTCCAGATTGAAATGGCACATGGCCTCCAGCATGGAAACCTCGACCAGGCGGCCTTTGCCTGTTCGCTGGCGTTCGACCAGAGCGCCCAAAATCCCATACGCCGCGTAGAAGCCGGAGATGGAGTCAGCCATTGCTGGCCCGACCACACGCGGGTTCTTAGGGTTGATCAACAGCTTCAAGAAGCCACTGACCGCCTGCGCCACAGTGTCATACGCAGGGCGGCTCACGTAGGGCCCATCCTGACCAAACCCACTGATGGCGGCATAGATGAGGCGAGGGTTGAGTTCTTGCAGACGCTGCCAGCCAGCCCCCAGCCGTTCGGCGGCACCAGGCCGGAAGTTCTGGATGTACACGTCTGCACTCTTGACGAGTTCCTCGAAGACCTTGGCATCCTCGGCCAGCTTTGTATTCAGCGTTACGCTCTTTTTGTTGCGGTTGTAGGTTTGGAAATGCGGGCTATAGAGGCCACCTTTGAACGCCCGAAACGGATCGCCCGTACCAGGTTGTTCAATTTTGATGACGTTGGCACCGAGGTCGGCCAAGAGCATGCCTGCGGCGGGACCCGTGATAAAGGTTCCTTGCTCCAGGACGGTGATGCCTTCGAGTACTTTGGTCATGTGGTCGCTCAATCAATATCTGGATGGAAAGGAAGATTGCGTTCTCAGAGGCTTGCCAAGGCGGACTCTGAAGGCGCGTGGCTCTGCAGAGCCATGGTCGTGGTCAGGCTGTTGACCAGCGCGCTGACATCTGCCTCAGATGCCGCACTGCCATAGATGCAGCCGTCCGGACGCGCCAGGTACGCAACGGCCTGGTGGTCGGTCATAAATTTGCTGAACTTGCCATTCACGTCGTTGACGGTCATGACCCCGACAGCGCGCCCCGAAAGCCCGATGATGGCCACATCTAACGCTCGCAGAATCTCTAATTGAGAAGGGGTCAGCGTACTTACCTGTGTTGCGTCACGCAGCACGAGCGTGAAGTTGGGGCCAGTTATTTCGTCGAGTTCCTTGAGGCAGCCATTGAACTCGACCTGCGTGTGAGGGGACAGTTGGCCTGCAGCAGGCGTGCCGGCAAACAGGGTGCCAGCTTCAATGTACGGAAGCGCTGGAGGCGGAGGAGCCTCTCCGGCCAGATACCGTCGGTCACGTTCGCGTGCAGCCTCGGGGTCTGCCACACAGATAATCTTTCCCAAGTAGATGGCAATCTCAATCATTCTGGTGATGTGAGGCTTGCGCTCCTGCTCATATGCCTGCAGTAATTTCGCACCGCTTACACCGCGAAGCACCAAGTCCAGGCGCCAGGCTAGGTTGACGGCGTCACGGATACCCGAGCACATGCCCTGCCCAAGGAATGGCGGCGTCAGATGGGCGGCGTCACCAGCAAGGAAGACTCGCCCGTCAGCCCATTTCTTGGCCACGAGTGAGCGGAACGTGTAGGTCGCATGGCGGATGAGTTCACCCTGACTCGGCTTTACCCATTTCTCAAGCAGTGGCCACACCTTGTCGGCCGTATCGAACGTAGTTCGATCCTCGTGCGCGTGGCACATGAACTCCCACCGACGAATGGGCCTGCCATCAATGAGGCCGCCCGGCACGAAGGTGGTCGGCCTTTCGGGATTGCAATACTGACCCGCTGCCGGGATGTCGAGTTCCACTCCTGAATTCAGAGCCACGTCGACGACGAGGAAATCTGCGTTGAAACCGAGCTCCGTCCAGTCGGCCCCCAACTGGCGCCGGATGACGCTGTTTGCACCATCAGCGCCGATCAGATACTGGGAATTGATCACCTTAGGCGTGCCATCACTACGCTTCGAAATAGAAACTGAGATGCCGCTGGTATTCTGACTGTAGTGCACAGCTTCGTGCCCATACAAAACCGTGACATTCCCAAGATCTTCAACGCGCTGGGCCATCGCATCTTCGAGTTTTGGCTGATAGAAAAAATAAGCCTCAGGCCCACCGGAAATCGACTCCACCGTCCAATCGATATCCAACAGGGTTTCCCAATTCATGCCCATCCAGGTATATCTCGGAGAGGGAGTGCAATATGAACCGATGTCTCCCCCAAAGCTGTGACGCTTCGCAGCACGATAGATTTCATGATCCATGCAAACTGCGCGAGGCAAGGGGTAAGTGGCAAGCTGTCGCTCAACCACAATCACCTTGTGGCCCTTCTCGGCCAAGGCGATAGCCGCCATCCGCCCCACCGGGCCATACCCGACAATCGTGACATCAGCCTGCAGTTTTTCCATTTGTGTCTCCTGTCTGCTCCAAATCGTGTCAACTTCGGATTACATCGCAGGAGGGATTGTAGTGATGAACAAAACCAATTGGAAATGTTGAATTTACATGTTTATAATCGATTTCATCGATTGATTTGCAGGTAAAACCTTATGGAATTACGCCATCTCCGCTACTTCACGGCCCTTGCTGAAATACTGCACTTCACCAGAGCGGCGGAACGCGTGCATGTGACACAGTCCACCCTCTCGCACCAAATCAAGCAGCTTGAAGATGAGGTGGGCTGCCCCCTTTTCGATCGATGTGGAAAGAAAGTTGTCCTAACCGAAGAAGGTGAGTTTTTTCTTGCATACGCCACTCGCGCCCTGAGAGAAATTGACCAAGGTTTGAGCGCCCTCAAACATTCGGGGGATGAGATATCTGGCCTAGTCAGGGTTGGTACAACCCACACCTTCAATCTCAGTTTTCTGCCTCAATGTATTGGTCCGTTCATTGCAGACTACCCGACTGTACATATATCGGTTATCGAAGACTCGGCAAACTCCATTGAAGCTCAACTTCGGTCGGGAACACTTGACATCGGCATCACCTATCAGCCTATAGATACGGCTGGACTGCATTTTGAAGCGCTGTACGGCGAGCAAATGGTTCTTATTGCGCGAAAGGATCATTTATTCAGCAAACGAAAGCGTGTCCGAATGGCTGAACTGCACCGACAGAAGATGGTGCTGCTGCCTGAAGAATTCTCGACACGCCGGATGCTCAATCAATGCTTCAAAGGTGCAGGTGCTGAACCACTCGTGGTCGCTGAGATGAACACCATCGCACCAATTATTGCACTCGTGAGCAGGTCGGACGTGGTCAGCATCGTTGGCGGCCGTACGCTCACACCAAACGCTGACATCGTGGCTATTCCACTGGAGAGTCCCACTCCAGTTCGCACACCTGGTCTGTTGTGGCGCCGGGATGCGGACCAGTCGATGCAGGTACGCGCATTCGCGGCCCATGTCAGAACGCGGGCTCTCACACCCAGCCCAAGCCGAGCGGCCGCAAAGCGAGAAATCGAAGACACCGATTGATTGCATGGCGAAATACCATGATGGCGCCGGTGCCGTGCTTCTTTTGGCTGCCTATGCGAGCCATCCAGAGCACCTGCGCGTGCGCGACCTACTAGGGGCCATGCGAACCGCCCGACACCAGGTTGACTTCCTAGTGCCGGGTGGGCAGTAGCAAGGGGGAGCTTCGCGCTCTCTGTCTGCGGCTCAGCGGCGACGCGGGGCCGTCTCTCTCAAAGCCAGGCACGCAACCAGCCCAAGCACCAGGGCGGCAATGCCGAGATGCATGATGTACTGAATACCAAAGGCCTTGGCTACGGTGCCAGCAATGATGGGCGCGATACCACCACCAAAAATCTCTCCTATGCCAATGACTATGCCCGTGGCCGTTGACATTGCATGAGGTGGCACCGCTTCAGCGCTGATGGGCCCCACAGTCAGGCATATGAGGCCGAAGACAAAAAAGATGGTCATGCCCAAGACGCCAAAAAGTCGTGCGGGTTCAGCACCCATGCCCATAAGCAGCCACATGCCGAGCAGTCCACCGAGAACGCACAAGACGGCAGTCAAGCGGCGGCCCAGCCAATCCGAGAGCGCTGGCATCACGAGGGTGCCGAGAGCCCCACCCACACCGATGGCTGATAGGACGTACCCCAGTTGATTCAATGGCAGGTGAAGGAAGTCCATCAGGTAGCTAGGCAGGAGTGCCGTCAGAACCACAAGGCACATCAACCAGCACAGCATGCCTAATGTGGCCAGCATGACATTGCGATAGCCAAAGACCTCGCGCCAGGAGGCGCTCGGAACCACCGGCATTTGCGCAGTGGGCGCTTGACGAGGCGAAGTTTCTTTCGTGAGCTGAGCCTGGTTCTTCAGTACGAGATACAGCACACCGGCGATGAGCAGACCAGGAACGGAAACCAGGGCGAACACCCAATGCCAGCTCATGTACTGCATAAGGTAAATCACCAGGATGGGCGCCACAGCCAAGCCGAACAAAGGCATGGCCGCTTGCTGGATGCCGACGTTCAAACCTTCTCTGCCAGGTTTTGACGCTTCAATGGTCGCCGTGATGCTTGCTGGCGTGTATGCACCCTCAGCCAAACCCATCACTGCGCGAATGAGCAACAAGCTCACTAAGCCGGTTGCTGCGCCACTCAAGCCCGCGAGCAACGAGAATACGATGATGGAGGGGATGATGACCTTGCGGCGGCCAAAACGGTCTGACAAATTGCCCATGCAGAGTGCAGAGAGCCCCCAAGTAATGGACAAGACACCAGTGATGAGTCCAAGGTCCTGATAATCGAGGTTCAAGTCCTTGGCGATGACCGGAAAGAGCGGCATTATCATGAACCGGTCGATACCAACCAGTCCAAAGCCAAGACAAAGTAATAGCACAGCACGCCATTCGTAGGACAGGCTCCAAGAGCCTCTTTCTTCAGAATTAGCGTCTAACGTTGCGGTGTTGATGTTCATGTGGACCCTTTCAGCGGGATAAATCCCGCGCTAAGACGTGAATGCAGTGAGAGCTCAAAACGGGAGAACCGCTTTGATTGCGAAGGTCTTGCCTGCCGAGCGATTACGGACAGAGAACTCGCGCTCGAACTTGCCCGTCACGAACCAACCTGTAGGGCTCTGATATTTCACAGAAGGGCCCAAGGCATATGCGCGGCCCTTGTTACCGGTAACCGTCACACCGTTCTGCCTGTCATTCGTCAACTGCTGATAGAGAAAGCCTGCTGCGCCGACAGTCCACCCGTTACGGAAGCCCCAGCCCACTGCGTAATCGGCGTGCAACTCATCGCCCGAGCGATAGTCGGTGTCGGAGTTCTTGCCGTTGATGAGGTATCCAGCTTTGACGTCCAGATTGAAGCCTGAAGGATTGATGATGGAGACTGCGTACACAAGATCCATGGCCAGATGGTTCTTGCCAACATTGGCCAGGGCGGTTTTGTCATAGTCGCCCGTAGGGAGGATGAAGTCGACGGCGACTACGCTATGTAAAGAGTCCGAATGGTGAAATCCGATGCCACCACCAACAACCACATCGCCAAGGCCCGTCTTGCTTTGCCTCACCCCGGCGACGTTGGCTTTCAGCTTGACGATAGGCAGGATGGTGTGAACTACCACGTTGCCGCCCAGCACTCGCTCGTCAAAAACATGAATAAATCGGGAGGCCGCGGCGTTGGCTTCAATTTTGAATTTCCCCAACGGAACGTCTTTGCCTTTGTTGTCCTTGAGCTTTTCAGCGGAGTAATTGCTAACTGTGAGCATTCCGTATGTTCCCGGCGGCGGGAGCGCGCCGGAAGCAAACCATTCCGCACCATTTGAGTAGGCCGAAACTCCCCCTTCAGTCGCGCAGGCCGTCAGCGCCGTCGTAGCGCTTGCAAAACCAATCAGAATCTTCTTACTTATTGTGAACATATTGTCTCCTTGAAAAATTAATGGCAACAGTCGACCAATGCATCAAAAAATTGACGCACAACATGGACAACTGGGAATCTATTTAGCTAAGGCATCAGCCCTTGACTCAAAGGAGCTTTCAGAGCTATCACGCATCTCGTGCTCGACAAGTTTTGTCGGCAAGCGCCTGAAGTGAACTGGTATGTCGCCTGTGGCCACCAGGTTCGTAGCTCTGCGCCTATCGCAGCTACTTGCAGCTTGAACATCATTTGCTCCAGCCCGCTTAGTGACTCGGCGGGATCTCAATACACCGATGTTGTAGGTGTTTCAGACGGGATGCTACTGATGGGCGCGCGTCGATGGAAATGATAAATACACATCTTCATAATCGACTGCATCGATTAAAAGACTAGTAAAACCCTATCTCGCGTGACCTAGTCATACAAAGGCTTGTCCTGAGTTCAAAGGGCTCTAGACGCGCAGTATGTTGTTGTTATGCATATCGCTGCGCACTGGCAGCGCAGAGTCACGATGTTAGCCCCTTTCACCCGCAAGCGCCTATCGCCCCGCATGCGGTGCAGAATTCGCAGCCGTCTTTCTTGATGACGGCGAGGTTGCCGCATTCCGTGCATCGCTTGCCCGACATGGGTGTGGGCTCTGCCGCCTTGCGGCCGGGTTCGTCGGCGACAACGCCCATGGCCTTGATGGGGTCGCCTTCCCCAGTCAATATTCCCAGCATGGCGTAGCGGTGGATAACGAGTTGCGCCACATAGGCCACGGTGGATGGGTAGTTCGCCTGTCTGTCGCTGCCTGGCACGCGCGCAAGAAAGTCGCCGCGCGGCTCTGCATAGTTCAGCAGCTTGCGCAGCTTCATGGCGATCCAGGCGGGGTCGATCACACGCATGTCCAGGCTCAGTAGTTTGCACAGGCCATCGAGCGCCGCCGGATGGGCGCCAGTCATCCACATGCTGTAGGGGCGCCGGCTGCCATCGGGCATCTGCAGCTCCTTGAGCATCAAGACGAAATCGTCTCCGGTGGCGGGGTTGCGTACGTCGGCAACCCAGGCCAGCGTGCCGTCCGTACCGGTCTTGGGTTCATGCGGGGCGAACAGGGCGTTGAGCACCGGCGCGGGATCGTTGTCCCTCGGCGCCAGCGCACCAAGTGAGTCGTAGCGCCATTCCAGCAGCCGGGCCAGTGCGGCCGTGGCGCTGGGCACGGGCACGGGCTCGCCCTCGGGCGGCATGGGCATCTGGAAGCCGTCGCCATAGGCGTGCGCAAGCATTGTCAGCTTCTTGCGCAGCCAGCCCCGATCGTTGGCCCGCATGTCTGTGGACAGGGTCTTGGCGATAGCGTCCAGCCCGCGTGGCGGCTGGCCGCCCAATACCCACACCTCGAAAGGCACCGCGTCTTTGTCGGCAACGACGATGGCAAACTCGCCTTGGGGAGTATGAATGGTTTCGCTCACCCACCCTGACGCTCCAGCGGGCAGGGCGGGGCGCGATGGCCAGCGCAGTGAGGCCAGCGGGGGAGATTTTGCAACTTCAGTCAGCACCATGCGCTTGTCCTGTTCCGAGAGCGTGATGGGTTGGGGCACGCTGGGCGCCGCCTCGGCAGCGGCCGGCACAGTGAGGACCGCACCCAGGATATTGTTGGGGCGGTAAGTGGTGATGCCTTTGAGCCCTTTGTGCCAGGCATGCATATACAGGTCTTTGAAGTCTTCGTACGGATAGTCTGCCGGCACATTGACTGTCTTGGAGATTGCGGCATCCACATAGGGCGCCACAGCGGCGACCATCAGCATGTGATCCACAGCCGAAATTTCCAGCGCGGACACGAACTGTTCAGGCAGGTTTCCGGTATCGCCTCCCATGGCCCGGTAAACCCGGTAGGCGTGATCTTCGACGCTATAGTCCTTCTTGCTACCGTCAGGCATGCGCTTGGTGCGTTTGTAGGTCCAGGAGAATGGAGGCTCGATGCCGTTGGAGGCATTGTCCGCAAAAGCCAGCGAGATGGTGCCGGTTGGTGCGATAGAGGTCAGGTGAGAGTTTCGTATGCCGTGTTTCCGGATGTCCGCCTTGATGTGCTCGGGCAGGCGCGACGCAAAGCCGGCGCGCAAGTACGCATCCGGATCAAAGAGAGGAAAGGCGCCGCGCTCACGCGCAAGGGCCACGGAGCTCTGGTAGGCGGCATCGCGCAGCTCGCGCGCCATGTCCGCGGCCAGTTCGCGGCCCGCTTCGGAATCATACTTGACACCCAGCATGATGAGCGCGTCGCCCAGGCCCGTGAAGCCCAGCCCCAGCCTGCGTTTGGCTTCCGCCTCGCGGCGTTGCTCGTCCAGCGGCCAGTTGGTGACTGTCAGCACATTGTCCAGCATGCGTACGGCAAGTTTTGTGACTTGCCGCATGCGCTCGAAATCAAAGTGCGCATCCTCGGAGAAGGGGGCGGTGACATAGGCCGCCAGATTCAGGCTGCCCAGGCAGCAGCAGCCATGGTCCGGCAGCGGTTGCTCGCCGCAGGGGTTGGTGGCTTCGATCTGTTCGCAGTAAGCCAGGTTGTTCTCGCTGTTGATGCGATCCATATACAGCACGCCAGGCTCGGCAGCCGCATAGGTGCTTTGCATGATCAGATCCCATATGGTCCGGGCGCGCACCTTGCGATAAACCCACAGGCCGTCATTACGCAGGTGGGCTCCCTGCTGCTTCAGTTCGGCATTCGGTTCCGTGGCGTGAACCAGTTCAAAATCCGCATCCGCTTCCACGGCGCGCATGAATGCGTCGGTCACGCCGACAGAAACGTTGAAGTTGTTGAGTTGGCCGCGTTCCTGCTTGGCGGTGATGAACTCTTCAATGTCCGGATGCGTGACGTTGAGCACTGCCATCTGTGCGCCGCGCCGCGCGCCTGCCGACTCCACGGTTTCGCAGGAGCGGTCGAATACACGCATGTATGAGATGGGTCCGGACGCGCTGCTGCCGGTGCCTTTGACGAGCGCGCCCTTGGGGCGGATGGCTGAAAAGTTATAGCCCACGCCGCCACCGCGGCGCATGGTTTCGGCAGCTTGCGCCAAGGCGGTGTAAATGCCAGGCTTGCCGTTGTCTTCTTCGGTAATCGAATCGCCCACGGGCTGCACAAAGCAATTGATAAGCGTGCTGTGCAGCTGGGTGCCGGCGGCGCTGTTGACGCGGCCCGCGGGTATGAAGCCATGCTGCATGGCCCAGAGAAATGCGTCAGCGAACTCGGCGCGCTTGTCCACCTGCTCGGCCTGGGCCAATGCGCCGGCAACGCGCTTGCGCACGGCGTCTATAGAAGTCTCGTCGCCCTTGGCGTATTTTTCGACAAGCACCTCGACAGATATTTCCTGAGGCTGGGCAAGGCTGATGGCGACATTTTCGAGTTGCTGCATGGCGGTTTCCTGTGCCCGGCGGCGCGAACGGACGCGCGCCGCTAGCCGGGCAAATATCGTCAGAAATTATCATGGCGATTCGAAGCGCTCTTTGATATAGATTAGACCTTCTGCGCGCGGGGACGCTCCCGCGGAACAGCTTATATGTAATTTATTGTTTCCATGCCCTGTTGCTCCCCTGTGCGCGCTGCCTGGCGTCAGTGGGCCTCAGGGCAGATTCTCGCTGAGCACGATGCTGATTTGCATGGGTTCGACGCCTGCGTTGGGTTCCCTGCCATCACGGGCATTGGCGAAAATGCGTACGCTGTTCAGTATGGTCGAATGCAGATTCTGGTTGAGCAGCGCGTCCAGCGTTCCATCAATGAGCAAGGCGCGGGTGTCGGGTGTCAGCCCATGGCCAACCAGTACGGTGTCCTGATCGCGTCCCGCTTCTTTCAGCGCACGGGCCACGCCGTCGGTGGCGCCGCCAATATTGTAGATGCCCACCAGATCGGGATACTGCTCCAGCAGCTGGCGCGACTGCCGGTAATTGGTATCGGCATCGTCGTGACCCTCATGCATGCCCATCAGCCGAAGATGGGGGAATTTTTCTTCCAGAATATGCTGGAAGCCCATTTCCCTTTCTTCATGGCCCCGATAGTAGCGGCTGCCCGCGATCATGGCCACTTTTCCGCTCCGCGCGCCGATGAAACGGCCCAGCAGCAGGCCGGCGCTGCGTCCGGCGGCGCGGTTGTCCAGCCCCACATATGCAATGCGGGCGGAGCGGGACAGATCCGAGATCAGGGTAATGGTGTGTACGCCACGCTCGGCCAGCGTGTTTACCGCTTCGCGCACGAGAGGATGCTCGAGCGCCATGAACGCAATGCCGTCAGCGCGGCGACCCTCTCGCAATAATGCCTCGGCCAGCACTTGCGGGTTGAAGCCCTCGACAAAGCGGCTGCGGCACTGGACGTTGTAGGGTTCCAGCTGCTCATGGGCGATATCGACATGATCGCCCAGCATATTCAGAAAACGGTTGGTTCCGGCGGGCAGCAGAAAGGCCAGGCGCATTGGCTGCGGCCGCAGGGCGCGATAGAGATCATCCTGCGGCAGATATCCCAGTGCCGCAGCTGCCTTGAGCACGGCTTGCATGGTCGCGGGGCGTACGCCTGGCCGGTGGTTCAGCACGCGATCCACTGTTGCCGTCGAAACCCCCGCTTGGCGGGCCACATCGACGATCCCAGGTTTGCGGCCCGGGGCTGGGTTTGATTTTGTATTTTTCACATCAAAATACATCAATAATCGTGATTGACCGTATGGCTGTAAGCCCCCAAAATTCGCTTCTATCAGGGTTGTGAAAAAGAATATCACATCATTTCATATCAAGGGGACATCAATATGAATCGCTTGCTCCATCTTTCACGCCGCACCATGCTCAGGGCAGGAGTGCTCGCCGCGCTCGCCGTGGCGATGCCTCTGGCGGCGCAAGCCAAGAAACTTGAACTGCGCTATGGCCACATGAACTCGACCAACAGCGTGGCTGGCCAGCAGGCGCAGATGTTTGCGGATCTTGTCGAGAAATACACGAACGGCGAGGTGACCATACGCGTCTATCCCTCGTCGCAACTGGGGAAGATGCAGGAAATGGCGGAAGCCACCTCGACCGGGGCGATTGCCATTTCGCATAACACCGCGGGCGGGACGGGGTCGCTGTATGAGCCCTTCGGTGCGCTGGATACGCCGTATCTGTACCGCGATGTCGACCACCTCATGAAAGTGACTGAGATCGACTCGCCGGTCATGAAGTCGCTTAATGAGGGCTTGATCGAAAATGCGGGTGTTCGGGTACTGTACGCTTATTGCTTTGGCACCCGCCATCTCACCGCGAACAAGGCGGTATACAAGCCGGCCGATCTGTCGGGCGAGAAAATCCGCGCGCTGCCGTTTCCGGTCTATATGACGGCGGTGGAGGCTTTGGGCGCGGTGCCTGTGCCGGTCGACTGGTCTGAAGTACCGACCGCGCTTGCGACGGGCCAGGTTTCGGGCCAGGAGAATCCGGTGGACGTGGTGGTCTCCAGCAAGCTCTATGAGGCGCAGTCGCATCTGATGCTGACCGGGCATATCATGAACCCCGAAGTGATCGTCATGAACAACAGGGTCTGGAAAAAGCTCACCGACGAGCAGCGTGCAGCCTTTGAGAAGGCGGCGCTTGAGGTCAGGGAAAAGGCGACCCGCATGGTCGTCGAACAGGAAGCATCCCAGCTTGACGAACTGAAGAAGCTGGGCATGACGGTCATCGGCCCAGAGGACGGGCTCGATCTCGATGCGTTCAAGAAGAATGCCGCCGATCTGGTCGCCCAGCGGTTTGCCGAGAAATACGGCGATCTGTACAAACAGATCGAGGCTATCAAGTAAGCAGGCTGTCCGAGCGCGGCGAGCTGGCCATGCGGCGGCTCCCGCCCATGCTGATGCGTTTTTCCTGACTGGAGCTTTTCATGTCGTCCAACTCTTTGCGGCAGACGGGGCCGCTTGTGCGCGCTTTGTCCGCGGCGAGCGTGTTCCTGGAGCGTATCGCCATCGTGATGCTGCTCCTGACCACCTCGCTGGTAATCCTGCAAGTCATTGCCAGGAATTTCTTTCAAATGGGGCTGCCCTGGGCCGACGAGCTGGCGCGTTACGGCGGGCTGGGTATTGTGTTCCTGGCCGTGCCGCTGCTGTTGCTGCATGACCGGCATATTGCGGTCGACATTATCAGTGCGCGTGTGCGCGGCAGGGCGGGCATGGTGCTTCGCATCTGCAATGAGGTCATCGTGATGCTGTTCTGCATATTGTTCCTGATTGGAGGCTATGCGTTCCTGGTCCGGGCAGGCCGCTTCGTGACGCCCGCTCTTTCCATGCCCAACCTGCTGTTCTATCTTCCGGCCATGCTGGGCATGGTCATGTTTGCGATCGTGTCCCTGCTGCGTTTTGCGCGGGTGGTGTCAGGCCATCCCGTTGCTGCCGCCAGCCAGGCGCCGGCCATGGTGCATGAGGAGTCGGTGCCATGATGAGTCTTTCCATACTGATATTGTTTCTGGTGACCATGTTGATGGGGGTGCCCATAGCGATCTCCATGGGCGTGTCCGCGGGCTTGGTGCTCTGGTGGTTTGAAATGCCGCTTTCGGTGCTGGCGCAGCGCATGGTCAATGCGCTGGATTCGACACCCTTGCTCGCTGTGCCCATGTTCATCTTTGCGGCATGCCTCTTCAACGCATCAGGCATCACACAGCACCTGTTCGATTTGGTGCGCTTGCTGGTCGGACGCATACGCGGGGGCCTGGGGCATGTGTCGGTGCTGACCAGCCTTATATTCTCGGGCATGTCGGGCGCCGCGCTGGCAGATATCGGCGCGCTGGGCGGCACGCAGATGCGGCTCATGCGCGAGCAGGGCTACCGCGACGAGTTCGCGGCGGGCATTACCATGGCGGCGGCCACAATAGGGCCTATTTTCCCGCCCAGTATTCCACTCATCATTTTTGCTTCGGCGGCTGAGGTGTCGGCGGTCAAGCTGCTGCTTGCCGGTGTGCTGCCAGGGCTCATCATTACGCTGCTGCTCATGGCCCAGATCGCCGTCATGGCCCGGCTGCAGAAGCTGCCGCGAGATACCGTGCGCTCATCTCTGGGTGCCATCGCGCGTCAGGCATTCGTCGCCTTTCCCGCCTTGTGCGCGCCGCTGGTGTTGATAGGCGGACTGGTCAGCGGCTTGTTCGGCCCTACCGAGGTGGCTGGGGTGACTGTGCTGTATGCCTTGTTTCTGGGGTTTGTCGTTTACCGGCGCCTTACCTGGCGGCTGCTGATCGATGCGGCGCGTGAAACGGTGCATTCCACGGCAAGCGTCCTGCTTATCGTGGGGGCGGCGGCGCTGTTTGCCTGGGTGCTGACCATAGACCAGGTGCCCATGCTGGCTTCGGAGTTTCTCCTGAAACTGTCCACCAATCCCATTGTTCTGTTGATGATAGTCAACGTTCTGCTGCTGGTTGTCGGCATGTTCATGGAGTCCATTGCGGCCATTCTGATCCTGGCGCCCATTCTGACGCCGGCGCTGCTGGCTGCGGGCGTTGATCCGGTCCAGCTTGGCGTCGTGGTCGTGCTGAACCTGATGATAGGCCTGTTGACGCCGCCGGTGGGCATGAGCCTGTATATGGTCAGCATTGTGGCAAAGATGCCTTTGCATCGGGTCATTGCCGGCGCGCTGCCGTTCTTCATTCCACTGGTGCTTTCCTTGCTGGTCGTCACGCTGGTGCCTGCCGTGTCGCTGTGGCTGCCGGGGCTGTTTGTGAAGTAGGTCCTCCCGAGCAGGGCCGGCGGGAAATTTTTTATCAATACGGCGCATTGCATGCCAGAAGGCGTGCGGGGGAAGGTGCGCCCCATTTTTGGAAGCAGGAACACAAATGAGCAGATTCTTCGGCGAGATCCGCCAACTGGGCTATGTGGTCAAGGATATCGAGGCCGCCATGAACTACTGGAGCGAGAAACTGGGTGTAGGGCCGTGGTTCTATAACCCGCGCGTGCCCATTCGCAACTATACCTACGAGGGGCAGGCCTACGAGCCGCATAATTCAGTCGCCCTGGCCAATTCGGGGGATGTGCAGGTCGAGTTGATACAGACCCGCAACGATGTCCCCTCGATGTATCGTGATTTTCTCCAGCAGGGACACACCGGTCTGCAGCATGTGGCCTACTGGACGCAAGACTATGATGCCGATCTCGCGCGTCTGCTGGCCCAGGGATTCCGGCCGGTCATGGGAGGCGAGGTGGGCGAGAACGGCCGCTTTGTCTATTTTGACACTGAGTTTCACCCAGGCACGGTGATCGAGTTGTCAGAGGTTGCCGGCCCCAAGGGCAAGCTGTTCGACATGATACGGGCCGCCGCCGATGGCTGGGATGGCTCCGATCCGATCCGTGCCTTTCCCGATCTGAACACGCTCTGACCTGAACACGCTCCGACACATTTGGCATTTCTGGATGGTATACGCATGAGCCAAGAGTTGAACCCTGATCGTCTTTACGCCAGCTATCTGATTGAAACGCCGCTTGATCCTGGTCGCGTGGCTGATGTGATGGCTGGCGAGCAGTCCTGCGGCACGTTCACGCGCGTGGAGGGGGAGACTGATGATCTCCGCGCGCGCGCGCGTGCGGTCGTGGAGCGCATTGAGCTTTGTGATGTGGCGGCGCAGCCCGCGCTGCCCAATGCCTGGCTGGCGCGAAAAGCATGCGCGGGGCCATGGCACCGCGCGCGCGTGCGAATATCATTTCCCATCGACAACATCGGACCCAATCTGCCCACGCTGGCCAGCACTGTGGCCGGCAATCTCTATGATCTGGGCGAGGTCACTGGCCTGCGGCTGGAGTCTCTGCGCTTGCCGGCAGCCTACCGGCGGCGGTTCGACTTGCCAAGGCAGGGAATAGCGGGAACACGCAAGGCAGCGGGTGTGGCCCAAGGGCCGTTGCTGGGCACGATCATCAAGCCGAATGTAGGCTTGTCCGCGGCGCAGACTGCGGAGCTGGTGGGCCGTTTGTGTGCCGCCGGTGTCGATTTCATCAAGGACGATGAGATATGTGCGGATCCCGCGCATGCTCCCTTGCGCGAGCGCGTCCCGGCCGTGATGGCGGCGGTGCGCGAGCATCGGGACCGTACTGGCAAGCAAGTGATGGTGGCTTTCAATATCACTGATGAGACCGATGCGATGCGCCGGCATGCTGATTTGGTGGAGCGCGAGGGCGGCACATGCGTCATGGCCAGTCTCAATGCCTGCGGTTTTTCGGCCATTCAGACCTTGCGCCGCAGTACGCCGCTCGCGCTGCATGGGCATCGCAACGGTTATGGCGCGTTGTCCCGCCATCCGCTGCTGGGAATTTCCTTTCAGGCATACCAGACCCTGTGGCGTCTGGCGGGCGTTGATCATATGCATGTGCATGGCTTGCAGGGCAAGTTCTCACAGACGGATGAGGAGGTGGTCGAGTCGGCCCATGATTGTCTGGCGCCATTGTGCGACGGCCTGGATGACCGCGTCATGCCGGCATTTTCTTCGGGGCAGTGGGCCGGGACTGTGCCGGCCACTTTCGACGCGGTGGGCAGCGAGGACCTGCTGTTCATGTCCGGCGGCGGCATACTGGCGCATCCCGACGGTGCGGCGGCAGGGGTTGCCAGTTTGCGCCAGGCCTGGGACGCAGTGCGTGCCGGCGTGACGTTGGCCGATTATGCGCAGCAGGCTCCTGAGTTGCGCCATGCCCTGCATTTCTTCAATGGCCGCTGAGTAAAGCATATGGATGTTATTGAGCCGGCGGCGCCCTCCATCGCCTTCTATGCGGACGACTTTACCGGAGCAACGGACACGCTGGCCACGGCGGCCCGCGCCGGTCTGCGATCCATGCTGTTTCTTCGGCCCCCCACCGCCGCGCAGCGGCAGCAGGCCGGCCCGCTGGACTGCCTTGGCATCGCAGGCGCGGCGCGCTCCATGCAGGCTCAGGATCTGGAAAAGGAACTGCTGTCTGTGGGCCGGTACCTTGCGCGGCTGGGCGCCCCTGTCACACACTACAAGATATGCTCCACTTTTGACAGCTCGCCTGAAACAGGCAGCATAGGGCTTGCCGCTCGCACCTTGCGCGCGGCGCTGGGAAGCCCGCGTTTTATTCCTGTGGTTGGGGGGCAGCCCAACCTGGGCCGTTACTGTGTGTTCGGAAATCTGTTTGCCGCTTATCGGACGGGCCGGGAGGCATACAGGCTGGATCGCCATCCCACGATGAGCCGCCATCCGGTGACACCTATGGATGAAGCCGATCTGCGCCTGCATCTGGCGCGCCAGGGTATGGCGCGGATGTCCAGCATCCAGTATCCCGATTACGGCAGGGCAGACTTTGCCGCCGAGGTCGAGCGGGCCATTGATGCAGGCCCGGACGGTGTGCTGTTCGATATTGCGGCCCAGGAACATCTGCCCATTGTCGGGCGAGTGCTCTGGCGCTATGCGAAGCGGGAGCGGTTGCTGGCGGTGGGCGCAAGCAGTGTCGTCGCGGCGCTGGCCGAGGCATGGGAGGAGGGGCCGGGCGGCGAGCGCAAAGCGGGCATGCCCGCGCCAGACACGCTTGGCGAAGAAGCGGCCGGGCCGGTATTCGTGCTTTCGGGCAGTCTGTCGCCGCTCACGGCTAGCCAGATCGCCGCCGCGGTTTCCTATCGGAAGCTGCCCGTCCAGGCGGAGACTCTGCTGTCGGCGGACGCGCATGCGCGCGAGGCGTTGCTGCAAGAGATTGTGAGATCGCTTGGCGCGGGCGAAAATGTGCTCGCGCATCTGACGGGCTCGGCAGTGCATGATCCGGCTGCGTTGGCGCGGGCCAGCGGCCTGTTTCTTTCCCGCGTGCTGGCTGCCGGCATCAGGCCATGGCGTGTGGGCGTGGCAGGGGGCGATACCTCAAGCCATGCCATTCAGGCACTTGATGTCTGGGGGCTGTCCTATCGCGGACAGCTGGACCATGGCGCCGCGCTGTGCAGGCTGCATTCCGGCTCGGCGCAGCTGGCCGGCATAGACGTCATGCTCAAGGGCGGCCAGATGGGAGCGCCGGATATTTTCGAGCGGCTGGCCGGCGCCTGACTCAGCCGCCAGCGCCGCCGGCTGAGTCAGGCCCCCGCAGGGCGCTTGTCTTCGGGCCAGTAGTAGTCGTCGTTATAGATGCGGCCGCCGAAGATGGCGGTGCCGATGCGCACTTCGGTCGACCCTTCCTCGATGGCGATCTCGAAGTCGCCGCTCATGCCCATGGACAGGCGATCCAGTGTCACCCCTTCTATGGCTTCGTCCCGCACACGGTCGCGCAGCTCGCGCAATGTGCGAAAGCAGGCCCGCACGGCAGCCTGGTCGGGAAGGTTGATTGCGAGCGTCATCAAGCCCTTGATGCGCAGGGTAGGCATGCTGCGGGCCACTTCACGCAGAAAGCCGGGCAGTTCTTCAGGCGCAAGGCCGTATTTGCTGGGTTCGGTCGAGGTCTTGATCTGCACCAGGGCATCCATGGACCGGCCTTCTCGCTGCAGCCGGCGGTCCAGCGCGACGGCAAGGTCCAGGCGATCCAGCGACTGAATTTCGCAAGCCATGCGAGCGATGTCTTTGGCTTTGTTCGTCTGCAGATGGCCGATCATTACCCAGTCTATGCCGCAGTCAGCCAGGGGTTCAAACTTGCTGCGTATCTCCTGCGCCTTGTTCTCGCCCAGGCGTGTAACGCCGGCAGCGACAGCCTCGCGTATGGCCGCCTCGCCAAAGGTCTTGCTGACAGGCAGCAATGACACAGAACCCGGTGCGCGGCCCGCGCGCCGGGCGGCTTCGTCAATGCGCCCGCGCACAAGTGCGAGCCGGGATGCAATGGAATCGTCTTGAACCGTCATGATGCGGAAATATTGTCCTAAACAGTGGCGTAGCGGGTCTTGACCGTATCGCGCAGCCCCGCCACGATTTCATAAGAGCGCAGCCTTGCCGCATGGTCAAACATATTGCATGTGATCATGAGCTCATCCGCGCCTGTGCGGTCAAGAAAGGCCTGGACCTGGCCTGCCACCGTGCTGGGCGAGCCGATGGCCGAACATGACAGCACATGATCCAGCAGATCCTGGGCCTGTGGGCCGAGCTGTTCCACGTAGCCCTTGCGGGGTGGCGGCAGCTTGCACGGCCTTCCGCTGCGCAGGCTCACGAAAGACTGCTGCCACGAGGTGGCGAGGTATTGCGCGTCTTCGTCGCTGTCAGCCGCAAAGATATTGAAGCCCAGCATGACATAAGGCTTGTCCAGGCGCTCAGAGGGCTTGAACGTGCTGCGATACACCTCAATGGCCTGCATCAGCTGCTGCGGCGCGAAGTGCGAGGCAAAGGCATAGGGCAGACCAAGCGCGGCGGCGAGCTGGGCGCCGAAGAGGCTGGACCCCAGTATCCAGATTGGCACAGGCAGGCCTTTTCCGGGAACGGCAAGGACCTGCTGCCGCGGATCGTCAGACATGAAATCCATGAGCTCGAGGACATCGCGTGGAAACTCGTTGGCATCCGATGTAAGGGTGCGCCGCAGTGCGCGCGAGGTGGCCTGGTCCGAGCCCGGCGCGCGGCCCAGCCCAAGCTCGATCCGGCCCGGATAAAGGGATTCCAGTGTGCCGAACTGTTCCGCGATCACCAGGGGGGAATGATTGGGCAGCATGATGCCGCCGGCGCCTACCTTGATGCGTTGCGTGCCGCCGGCAACGTGCGCGATCAGGATGGAGGTGGCGGCGCTGGCAATGCCCGGCATGCCGTGATGCTCCGCCATCCAGTAGCGCTTGTAGCCCCACTGGTCCGCATGCTGGGCGAGGTCCAGCGTATTGCGGAAGGAGTCGGCGGCTGTGCCGCCTTCGATGATGGGAGACAGGTCGAGTATCGAGAATGGCATCATGAAGAGGTCGCTCGTGCTTGGCTAAGGCAGGCCGTTGCGGCTGCCCATGCGAGCGCCAACGACCATTTCCGTAATCCAGTTTACCAAGATCGAAGTATAGGCCTGTTGAGCGGTTTTCTCTGAGAGCGCATGATCCGCGCCGTCCACGACCCGGTGCGTGAGCGAGTGCGAGTTGGCAAATGCCGCCCGGTAGCTCATGATGGTGGCATGCGGAACGAGATGGTCATGTTCCGACTCGACGATCAGTACATCGCCGGTGAAGGCGGCGCAGGCCGCCAGCGCGCGGTTCTCTTCCGGCAATACTGGCGAACCCCGGTACACGGCCAGGTCCTCCCTGTTGAGCCGGCGCTTGGGTATGGTCCATTGCTCGTCCCGATACAGCGACGGCACCCGGAGCGAAAGCCACTTCACCGGTCTGAGCGTCGTAAGAATGGTCGAAAGATATGCGCCGTAGCTGGTGCCTACCACCGCAATCGCATTGGTGTCTATCGCGGGATGCTGGGCCAGCTTGTCGTAGGCGCAGACGATATCGTGAAGGTTTTCCGCCCTGGTGACTGTCTGTTGTCGGGCCGAGCCTTTTTCATGCCCGCGCAAATCGAAGGTCAGGCAGACGCAGCCCAGGCCGGCAATGCCGCGCGCGCGGTCCAGGTCGCGTTCCTGGCTGCCGCCCCAGCCGTGGACGAACAGTACGCCGGGAACTTTTGATTCCGGGGCCAGAAAAGTGCCCGCCAGATGTTCATCTTCAATGACAAGTTCGATTTTGGTGCTGCTTGTTCCCATAAGCCGACCTGTGTGTGCTAGGCCAAGGTTGCCGATTTTTCCGATGCCGCAGTCTGGCCGCGCCATGGCTTGACCATGACATATTTGCTGATGGGGCCGATGCTGTCATCGCTCCCCTGGTACATCAGCAGGGCTCCCTCAGGAGCATTGGGGCGCTCGCCGAACAGTTCCAGCGTCGACGCACGCACGGCCTGGAGGCCAGGCTGCTCGCGCAAGGTTTCCAGCGCGCGGATCTCCGCCGCGCTTGCGCCGCCGGGCCGCCATGATTGCTCAAGCACCCCGATGCGCCATTGGCCCGCGGCGTCCTGCCCCAACGCAATATCATAGTTGCGGCGCGACGCGAGCAGACCGGGAAAGCAGGCGCTGGCTGATTCATCATAGCAGCGCGCTTTCCGGATTGCCTGCAGGCTGGTCTCGTCCAGCGGCAACGTCATCAGTTGATCGAAGCCGCCTCGGGCCACCAGCAGGTCCGATCCACCGTATACGGTTTCCCCCTGGTTGTCCCGCGTGAGGCGCTGTGTGCCGACATAGGCGGCTGTATCATCGCCCACGCGCACCCGGCCCACGCTGAAGGTCTGTACCTGTTTCAGGTTTTCCTCAAGCACAAGACCATATTCCATGAGCACGTTCGGCTCGACTTCTGACAGCGCCGCTTCCAGTGCTCGTTCATCTCGCACGGCCTGCTGGCCCCGTCCAGCCGTGGCCAGGACTGGTTTCAGCCGCAAGGGCCCCGTGCGCAACAGGGCGGCGCCAGCCTGGCGCGCGTCATCAAGGGAGAATACGGTCGTGCCGCGCAAGACGGCGCGGCTTACCCGGCGTGAAAAATCGTGCGACCAGCCGGGCGGCGCAAAGCTGCCGGTGCTGAACAGCGGGTGCGTAATGGCCTTGGTCGGGACGAACGGGTAGGGCGCAACACCGCCGAACAAATCTGTCTCTTCCCGCAGGCCCAGCTCGCCAGCCAGCGTCAAGCCGATGATGGTGTCGGTGGGCAAGATATAGTTTCGCCCCGGATAGCTGCGGCGGGCATCGTGGGCGCCGCCGAATGGCAGGCCCAGAAGCCGCGCGATGCGGCGGCCCAGTTCGGCATATATGGCCCGTTCATGTTCCGGCTCGTTCGCGCGTGCCGCGTAGATCAGAACCCGCCCCGATGTGTTGCCGGCCGATTCCGCAAGCGTGCCTGTAGTCATCTCTGTGCTCCCCCGAGGGCGGCATCCAGGCCTTCATCATAAAAGGCAGGACGCCATCGTGCGCATCGCCATGTCGCAGCCTGGTCTCCGCATGCCCCCGGCCTGGGGGGGCAGGCCGCGCCGCAGGCCAGATGTGCGGCGCGGCTCGCGCGGCTTGTTACTTTGCTACTTCGACTCTGGGCAAAGCCTTGAGCTGTTCCTTCGTATATCCCGGCAAAGTGAATTTTTCCCCGTTGCGTGTAATCTTGTCGTAGGGAATGGCCACATCGCGCGAGCCTACGCCCAGAAAGCCACCGGCGCCGACGATGAAATAGCCAGCCTTGCCTTCGGGCGACAGCACCACATCGTTGATGTCGCCAATCTTCTCGTCATTCTCGTTGTACACCGCCGCCCCCATGATGGTGTCCTTGACGCTCCAGCCGGAGATGCTTTCCGTCTGTTCCTCCTGCGGAGCCGGGCCGGCTGGCGCCGCCCCCGATGCGCCCGGCATGCTGCCTGGGGCCGCGGGCGCGGGAGCAGGCGCGGGTGCCGGAGCGGGCTCGGCCGCGCCCGGCGGCGTGCCCGCGTTGGGATCTCCGCCGCCGGACTGCGCGTAAAGCGGGGCGGCAAATGCGAGAGGAAGCGCGCAAGCGGCTGCAACAATATATTTCTTCATGATGCTCTCCTAGCTCATTTTCGGATAGTTCGACAGGTGAGGCTGTCCTCATGGGGTGGCGAAGCAAGTACCGTGCCTCTGCGCGATTCCAAACGGCTTGCGGGCCGGGTATCATAGGTGAGAGCGTGTTCAGGCACGCCACTTGCTCCACGACAAACAAGCCGGCGGGTCCGTGCCGGCATCACTCTAGCAGGGGGTAAATTTCATGAATCCGACCAAAAGATGCGCGACGATTGCAGTAATGGTGGTACTGATGAGCAGCCTTGCGGCATGCAGCGGCATGTCCCGGCAGGGACAGAACACAGCCATAGGCGCCGGTGTAGGGGCGGTGGGTGGTGCGGTCCTGACGGGCGGCAGCGCGCTTGGCACGGTCGGCGGGGCTGCTGTGGGTGGCGTCGTGGGCCACGAGGCGAGTAAATAATACAAACACTGGTTTCAAGAAGAGGAGTAAGCATGCTGTATACCTTGGCTGTTGTCCTTATTGTTCTGTGGCTGCTGGGCCTGGTCAGCTCGTATACGATAGGCGGGTTCATCCACATTTTGCTGGTGATCGCCATTGTGCTGGTGCTGGTGCGCCTGATCTCGGGGCGTTCGCTGTAGCCTGCCAGTCTCCATTCTCGCGATAACAAAAGGCCCTCGGAGCGGCTCGCGTTCCGGGGCCTTTCGGCATCCGGGCGCAGCCTGCGGGGGGCTTTGATTGCCTTTGTTCTATCCGTACAATGCGTCAGGATATTTTTCACTGCCTGACGGACAATCATGCACAGCTACTTCTCCGATTTCGCAACGCTTTTCCCCTCCATAGAAATGCTCGCACTGAACCTGCTGGTCACTATCGTGATCCTGCTGGTGGGGTGGTGGGCATCTTCGTTTGCCGGCCGCAGTTTGCGCAAACTGGCGGCGCGCTCGCCCAAGGTCGACCAGACCGTCGTCCCCATGGTCTATACCGTTACGGTATGGGCGATACGTGTATTTGTGATCGTTGCGGTGCTGGCGCGCCTGGGTGTGCAGACCGCCAGCATCATCGCCGTGCTCGGCGCCGCCGGCCTGGCGGTTGGCCTCGCCTTGCAGGGAACGCTGCAGAACATTGCCGCGGGCATCATGCTGCTGATGCTGCGCCCGCTACGCGCGGGTGAATACATCTCGGTGGTGGGGCAGGGGGACGGAACCGTTGCCGAGGTCGGTCTGTTCCTGACGCGGCTGATCCAGTTCGACGGGGTGCATCTGACGTTGCCGAACAGCGCGGTCTGGGGCAACCCCATCATCAACTACAGCCGCAATGCCACACGCCGCCTGGATGTCGAGGTCTCCGTGCGTTACGGCGACGACCTCGAACTGGCCTTGCGGGAGCTGGGCATGCTGGTGCGCGAACATGCCAACGTGCTGCCTGATCCCGCGCCGCAGGTCATGGTGACGCAGTACAAGGAAAGCGCCGTCGTCGTGAATCTGCGTGTGTGGGTGCCTGCGGAAAAGTATTGGGATGTGCGCTTTGATCTGTATCGCAATGCGCTGCAAACCCTGACACGGGCCGGCCTGAGGCTGCCGGTGCCGCTGCGCGAGGTGCAGACGCTTGGCGCTTCGGGCCAGGCCGAGGCAGGCGCGCCTGTCTCCGGCAATTAGTTTCGCAGGCTGTTTTCGCGGGCTGCTCTTTTTGCGTGCCGGGCATTGCGCCCGGACGCCTCACATCGCTTGCGCGATCAGCTTGAGTTCTTCCTGTATCAGCGCCGCGATTTCCCGCTGCCGCGTCGCTGGCATGCGATCCGTGATGGCTGTCACACTGATGGCCAGATATGGTTTCCCCGCGTTGTCGCATAGGGCGCAACCTACGCCCAGGGCGCCGCGCACCGCGTAGTTTCCCACCACTGAATAGCCTCGCGTGCGCGTGTTGGCGACCAGCTGCCGCATTTCGCGCGTGCTCATGCCGCCATATTGCTCCAGCCGCTCGCTGTTGCGGTGGATGATGTCGTCTACCTCCGCATCGTCCAGCCTGGCCAGCAGCGCCATGCCCCCCGAGCCGACACCCAGCGGCTGGCGCTTGCCAGCGTAAGTGGCCAGTATCTGCACGGGGTAGGGGCCGATCTCTCGCCAGAGGCTGACAGACTCGTGGTCCTCCCGCACGACCAGAAATACCGCATCGCCTGTCGCCTCAGCCAGCTTGCGCAGGGCGGGATACGCAATCTGTATGCGCGGGTCCTGTTCAACCGCAGGCGCCGGCGCCTGCGCTGGCACGGCCGCGTAGCGCTTGGTTCCCGTGACGCTGCGGGCAAAGCCGCTTTCCATCAGCGCGGCCAGCAAACGATACACGGTAGGCCGCTGCAGACCCGTTGCGCGGGCCAGGGCCGTGATGCTGAGGCCGGATTGAGGGCTTTCCTGCAAGGTGCGCAATACGCTGAGGCCGCGCCTGAGCGTTCGCGGCCCGGCGTCCCCTTGGCTGAGATCAGAAATGTCCACGGAGTGTACGTATTGGTTTGAAATAAACTGAAAATATCAGAGAATCAGTATCCCCATTATACAACCGTCCGCAACGTGGACGTGCAGGTCTCAAAAGGGCCATGACAGGAGGACAAGAATGTCTATCAAGATACGTTTCAACGCGGGCCTGAAAGCCGTCGCCGCAGGCGCGATGGCTATTGCATCGATAGCTGCGACCACCCCCGCGGCGGCTGCCTATCCAGAACAACCCATACGCCTTGTGGTTGGCTTTTCGGCTGGCGGCACCACGGACGTGGTTGCCCGTATTGTCGGCAAGGAAGTCGGCGAGGCGCTCGGCCAGCCGGTTGTTGTCGAGAACCGGCCAGGCGCTGGCAGCAACATTGGCGCCGAAATGGTTGCCCGCGCCAAGCCCGATGGCTACACGCTGTATATGGTCGCCGTTACCAGCGCCATCAACCAGACCCTGTACAAGAACATCCGCTTCAACCTGGTCGACGATTTCGCGCCTGTGGCGCTGGCCGTGCGCGTGCCTAACGTGCTGGTGGTCAACCCCGACCTGCCGGTCAAGAGCGTCAAGGAGCTGGTCGACTATGCCAAGAAGAATCCGGGCAAGCTGAACTTTGCGTCCTCGGGCAGCGGCACCTCCATCCACATGGCTGGCGAGCTGTTCAAGCAACTGGCCGACATTGACGTGGTCCACATTCCCTATAAGGGCAGCTCGCCTGCCGTGACCGACCTGATAGGCGGGCAGGTCGATTTCATGTTTGACAACATGCCCTCGTCCTGGCCTCAGGTGGAAGGCGGCAAACTGCGTGCGCTTGCCGTGACGACCGCCGAGCGCTCCAAGGCTGCTCCCGACCTGCCCACGATGCAGGAAGAGGGCTTCCCCACCTTTGACGTATCCTCCTGGTTCGGCGTCATTGCTCCCAAGGGCACCCCTGACGACGTTGTGGAAAAGCTCAACAAGGCTATCCGCGATGCACTGGCCAAGCCAGCAGTTCAGTCGCAGATGGACGACCTCGGTGCAATCGTTGCGGATACCACCCCCGAGCAGTTCGGCGACTTCATCAAGTCTGAAGTCGAGAACTGGGGCAAGGTGGTCACGGCTTCCGGCGCAACGGTTGACTGATCCACAGGCCTGAGGGCTGATGCCGGCGCTGCGCGCATAGGGTATCTCTATCGCGGCAGCCCGGAATGAGAATGGCCCCCGGCGGCAGAGATGCTTTCTGCCGCCGGGGGCCATTTCATTTGCGCCTGGGCGGCGCGTTCGGGTCAACGTTCCTGGTCGGCCTTGCGGGCGGTCTTGATCATCGCGGTGCACAGGCCCCGCATCATGTCCACTTCGTCCTGCGTCAGATTGTTTCGGGCGAACATATGCCGCATACGGGGAACCAGTTTCTTCGGGTGTGCGGGATCGAGAAACTTGACGGCCGTGATCGCCTGCTCCCAGTGCTGCATGAGGGCCTGGATTTTCTCACCCGTGGCCAGCTCGTTGCCCGCGTCAGGGCGGCCTTCGGTGGAAGGCATCAGCGGCAGGCCTGCCGCATTGGCCAGGGCGTAGCGCAGTTCCCAAGCCGCCAGTTGCAGCGCCTGGGCGACATTCAGTGAGCTGTACTCGGGGTTGGCAGGGATGTGGCAGATGCGTTGGCACAGCGCGATGTCCTCATTGGTCAGGCCAGATCGCTCTGTGCCCAGCACAATGGCGACCTTTGCATGCATCTGCTGTCCAAGATGCTCACGGCTTAGATTGGCCGCGACGCGGATATCGCAGGCCGGAGGCCCCAGCACGCGGGCCCGGGCCGTCAGCGCGAAGGCCAGCGTGACAGGCGCGAGCGCGTCACGCAGCGTCGGGACGATCTGCACAGCCTGCAATACGTCGGTGGCGCCGCTGGCCAGGGACACCGCCTCTGGCTGCTCCAGGACATCGGCAAACCTCGGCGCAACCAGCGTCAGCTCATGGAAGCCCATGGTCTTGATGGCGCGCGCCGCCGCGCCCACATTGCCAGGATGGCTGGGGTTGACCATGATGAAGCGCACCCTGGTAAACAGGTCGTCTTCAACGGCGCTGGCGGCTGGGTCCGAACCGGGGGCCCTGGGGTGCGGGCCCGCATCAGGAGCGGATGCCGCCGCGGATTCGGAGGTAATTGTCTTAGTCATTTAAAATAAGCGGTTTATAGTGTCTGGAGCGGCTGGCTTTACGGCTGTCCCAGGCAGTAATGGTCTTTGCTAAATACGGAATTTTATGCACCCGATGCTCAATACCGCCATCAAGGCGGCTCGTCGCGCCGGCGCCATCATCAATCGCGCCAGCCTGGATCTCGAACGCCTGCAGGTTGCGCGCAAAGGGCCCAAGGATTATGTCACGGAAGTGGATCATGCCGCCGAAGAGGCCATCATCGATGTGCTGCGCACCGCATATCCCGACCACGGCTTCCTGGGCGAAGAGTCTGGCACGCATCCGGCCGCCGGCCAGGGCGAGGGAGAGACACCCGAATTCCAGTGGATCATCGACCCCCTGGATGGCACCACCAACTTCATTCACGGGGTGCCCATCTATGCCATATCGATCGCCCTGGCTCATCGGGGGCAATTGACGCAGGCTGTCGTCTACGATCCGAATCGCAATGAGCTCTTTACCGCCAGCCGGGGCGGCGGGGCTTTTCTGAATGACCGCCGGGTGCGCGTTTCGGGGCGCGTCCGCTACCACGACTCGCTGCTGGGCGCCCATCTGCCGCGTTCCGTATCGGGCAGCACCGGCACGCGTTTCGAGAAGCTGATGTCGGAATGCGCCGCCGCGCGCCGCCTTGGCTCGACAGTGCTTGACCTGGCCTATGTAGCCGCCGGCCGCCTGGACGGCTTTTGCGGTTATAGCCTCAAGCCTTGGGATGTCGCGGCGGGTGGCCTGCTGGTGCTGGAAGCAGGCGGCCTGGTGGGCGACTTCTCCGGAGAGCAGGGGTGGATGGCCAGCGGCAGCATGCTTGCCGCCACACCGAAAATATTTCCCCAGATGCTTGGCCACTTGCAGAGCTGATGTTATCTGACGGAGCCGCCTGATGGAGTGGATGCTCGACCCTTCTGCCTGGGTAGGGCTGCTTACCCTGGTGATTCTCGAAATCGTCCTGGGTATAGACAACCTAATCTTCATCGCCATCCTGGTTGACAAGCTGCCACCGGCGCTGCGTGACCGTGCGCGTGTCACCGGCCTGTCCCTGGCCCTGGTGATGCGGCTGGGCCTGCTGTCGGTGATGTCGTGGCTCATCAAGCTGACAGCGCCTCTATTTTCCGTGGGGCCGCTGTCGTTTTCCGGACGGGATCTCATCCTCGTCATCGGCGGCTTTTTCCTGCTGCTCAAGGGAACGCTGGAGCTGCATGAAAGAGTCGAGGGGCGCTCGGCGCACGCCTCGGGTTCGCGCATGCACGCGGGGTTCTGGGTCATCGTCACCCAGATCGTTATCCTGGATGCGGTGTTTTCCCTGGATGCTGTGATTACCGCGGTGGGCATGGTGGATCATCTGGCCATCATGATGATGGCAGTGGTGATTGCCATTGGCCTGATGCTGGTGGCGTCAAAACCCCTCACACGTTTCGTCAATGCCCACCCAACCGTCGTCATTCTCTGTCTCGGCTTTCTGCTGACCATCGGTTTTTCGCTGGTGGCCGAAGGCTTCGGCTTCCCTGTGCCCAAGGGCTATCTGTACGCGGCGATTACGTTTTCGGTGCTTATCGAGATCCTCAATCAGCTGGCGCGGCGCAATCTACGCAAGCTGGATGCGCGGCGGCCGCTGCGCGAGCGTACGGCCGAGGGGGTCTTGCGCATGCTGGGCAAGCGTCCCGCCGATAGCGCCACGCCGGAAGAGGGCGATGCGGCGCTGCCCGCCGAGGTTTTTGAGGATGAAGAGCGTTATATGGTGAGCGGCGTGCTGACGCTCGCCGATCGCTCTATCCATTCCATCATGACGCCCCGGACAGGGGTGTCCTGGATAGACCTGGACGATACGCCTGAGGAGCAGCGTGAGCAGATCATCAAGTCGCCGCACAGTTTCTTCCCGGTGTGCCGGGGCTCCCTGGATGAAGTCATTGGCATTGGCCGTGCCAAGGAGATGGTGGCCGATCTCATTTCCACGGGCGCCATCCGGCTGAGCCGTCTGCGCGACCCCATTGTGGTGCATGAGTCCATCGGCATCCTGCATCTCATGGATACGCTGAAGCGTTCGCGAGGGCAGCTCGTGCTGGTTACGGACGAATTTGGCGCCATCGAAGGGGTGGTGACGCCCATCGATGTGTTCGAGGCGATTGCCGGCGAATTCCCTGACGAGGATGAAACGCCGGATATCGTCCAGGAAGGCGAGAACAGGTGGCGTGCCGATGGCGCTGCCGACCTGCATCACCTGGAGCTGTTGCTCGATACAGATGGTCTGGTGGACGATGATGAGGAATACTCCACGCTTGCCGGCTACCTGCTTGACCGCTTCGGCCACCTGCCCGGTCCAGGGGAAAGTTGCGAAATGAAGCATAAACACGCAGCATTCCGGTTTACAGTGTTGCGGCTTGATGGCCGACGCATTGCAGCGGTACAGATAGATCGCCTGCTTGGGCAGGATGACGAGTTTGACAACGAGAGACTATGACAGACGCAGCCTGGTTTATGTTTAAAGCCCTGTTCCTGGGGTTGATAGAAGGTTTTACAGAATTTATCCCTGTCTCGAGCACGGCTCACCTGCTGCTCATCGGTGATTGGATCAATTTCTCGTCAGGCAATGACAAGGTATTTGAGGTCGTCATCCAGTTCGGCTCAATACTGGCCGTGATCTGGATATTCCGCGCCCGGCTGCTGCAGCTGATAGGCGGGACGCTGCGCGGCGAGCGCAGCGAGGTGATGTTTACCCGGAACCTGCTGATTGCTTTTCTGCCGGCGGCCATCATTGGCGCGCTCACGATCAAATACATCAAGGCGATGTTCCATAACCCCGCCATCTTTGTCGTGACGCTGGTCGTGGGCGGCATCATCATGCTGTGGGTCGAGCGCAAGCCGCAATATGCCAAGCATACGGCGGACAGCTATGGGATGCGGGACGACGAGGAAACCGTGACCAGCCAGCGGGCGACATCGCGCAGCCTTGAAGACATTACCTGGAAGCAGGCGCTCGTCGTCGGGTTTGCGCAATGCCTCGCCATGATTCCTGGCACGTCCCGCTCCGGCGCCACCATCATCAGCGGCATGATCGCAGGCATCCAGCGCAAGACTGCCACAGAGTTTTCGTTTTTTCTTGCCATGCCCACCATGCTGGCGGCAACAGTCTATGATCTTTATCGCAATGCCGGCGCGCTGACAGAGACGCAGTCCACCGCAATTGTCATAGGCTTTCTGGCCGCTTTCTTCAGCGCGCTGCTGGTGGTTCGCGCCGTGCTGCGGTTTGTGTCCCGTCGCACCTATCGGCCCTTTGCCTGGTATCGCATTGCCCTGGGGGCGGTGGTGGCTGTCTGGCTGCTGTCGGGAGGAACGCCCGTTTAGGGTTGGCTGTGCGGCGCTGGCTGTCCCTTCAGCAGGACAGCCGCTTCTTGCAGCCGCATGCCATCGCTACTGATGCTCAGCCAGCCCCCACGTGGCGGCTGGGCATGGTCGAAATCCCAGTCGGGCAAGACGATGCGCCTGCGCTGCGTGCCGCCAGCTTCAAGCTCGTGTATGGCGGGGCGATGCGTATGTCCGTGAACCATGGTGCTGGCGCCTGAGCGCGCCAGGGCTTGTGTGACAGCCGAAGGGGTGACATCCATGATGTCCACCGCCTTGTATTGATTGGACGCCTTGCTGCGCGCACGCGCCCAGTTGGCGATCCGGCGCCGCGTTCCCAGGCTCAGAGACAGGAATATCCCTTGCACCAGCGGCTGCCGGACGATACGCCTGAAGCGCTGATAGCCGGCGTCATCCGTGCAGTATTCGTCACCATGCGATAGCAGAACCTGGCCCGCATCAGTATCGAGCAGAACGCTGTCGGGCAGCATCGATGCGCCAACTGCACTGGCAAACTGCCGCCCCAGCAGGAAATCGCGGTTACCCCGGCCCAGCCACAGCGGGACCTGGCTGGATACTTTGCGCATGCCCAGCATGGCCTGTTCCAGCCATGGGGCGTGGGCGTCCAGCGCGGCGTCGTCGCCTATCCAGGCATCAAAGATGTCGCCACATAAAATCAAGGCATCCGCCTGCACGGATGCCTCGTCCAGAAACCGCTGGAAAACGCTGGCGGTCAGGGGAACTTCGGGCCCCAGATGAATATCCGAGGCGAGCCACACCGTGCCCGCCAGCGCCAGCCGGTTTTCGTTACTGGACAATCGTTGCCTTTTCAATCACAACATCCTCGAGCGGGACATCGCCGTGAAAGCCTTTGCTGCCGGTCTTGACACCCTTGATCTTGTCGACCACTTCGGTGCCCTCGACGACCTTGGCAAATACAGCATAGCCCCAGCCATTGGGCGTGGGCGAGGTGAAGTTCAGGAAGTCATTGTCCACCACATTGATGAAGAACTGGGCAGTGGCCGAGTGCGGGTCGGACGTGCGCGCCATGGCAAGGGTATAGCGCTCGTTCTTCAGCCCGTTGTTGGCTTCGTTCTCGATGGGGGCGTGCGTCTGCTTCTGCTTCATGCCCGGCTCGAAACCGCCGCCCTGGATCATGAAGTTGTTGATGACGCGATGGAACACCGTGCCGTCATAGAAGCCTTCCTTCACATAGGTCAGGAAGTTCTCGACGGTCTTGGGGGCTTTGTCGGCGTACAGTTCGATCAGGATATCGCCCTGGCTGGTTTGCAGGTTGACGCGGGGAGAAGTGCTCATGGGTTGATTACCTTGGTTGGGAGTTTGCGAGGCTGCCTGCGCGGCGCCAAGGCCGCAGGCCAGCGACATGGCGCAGGCAATGCTGATAATGCGTACGGGCCGGGCAAGTACGCGGACGGAAAACTGAAACAGACTCATGGTGAATTTGACTGTATAGGTTGAAAGCAATTGTGGAACACGCCGCTCATGGCTTGAGTGCCTGCGCCGCGCGGTCTGCCTGTGCCGCGGCGTTGGGTGCGCCCAGCCTGGAAGCCTGCCGCAGCGACTGCTCTGCCAGCATGAGCTGTACCTGGCCCAGGTTGGCGCGCGCGGTTGCGTAGTTCGGCGCCGCCGACAGGGCCATGTTCAGCGCGTCGCGCGCCATGTCCAGCTTGCCCTGGCGCACGTATTCCGACGCCAGATTATTCCAGGGTTCGGGCAGCTCGGGAAAGCGCGTGGTCATGTCGAGATAGACGCTGATGGCGTCGTTGTGGCGGCCGAGAGCGGAAAGCGCCCGGCCATGAAGGAACATGAGCTGGACATCGGTGCCTATGCCGCCCTGGTCCGCCAGTTGCAGCTCACGCTTCTCGATGGCTTCGAGTGCCTCGCCGGCCTTGCCCTGGTCGAGCAGGGTGCTGATGCGGTCCGTGATCTGCGACGCGGAAAGCGGAATGCTGGTGTCGACGCTGGGCGTGATGGCCTCGAGCAGCCTGGCAAGCCCCTTCCAGCCGCCTTCGGGTGGCGCAGGCTCATTGAACAGCTTGTCCTGGTCAGGCCGGAAATGCCGCACGGTCGCTGCCGTGCCGCCGGCGCTCGTGTCGAACTGGGGGCTGTCTGGACCCGGATCGAGTGACGCGTTAAGATCGACGTGCGGCGTCAGGCCGGGGACGGGGGCCTGGGCCAGTGCCAGGCCTGGCGGCAGGGCGCCTATTGCCATGGCAAGCATGAGTAGATGACAAGAAATTCGAACCACGGGTTGTGCGCCTGTCTGTAAGTAGGTAGAGGGCTTGCTATACTTATCGACCGCCATTTTAGCCTTGCCCGCTGTCTCGGTCCGAGTTTACCGCAAGCATGTCTGGTGCCGGCCCGGCCATCTGGCCGTTTTTACTGATGGATTAACGTTTGATCGCGCATGCTGCACATTTATAACACCCTTTCCCGTAATAAAGAGCCGCTTGTCACCGCAGAGCCGGGCAAGGTGCGCATGTATGTGTGCGGCATGACCGTCTACGATTTCTGCCATCTCGGGCATGCGCGCATGCTGGTGAGCTTCGATGTGGTGCAGCGCTGGCTGCGCGCCAGCGGCTACGAGGTCAGCTATGTGCGCAACATTACGGATATAGACGACAAGATCATCCGCAAGGCGGTGCAGACCAACCGCCGGCTGCAGGAGGTTACGTCTTTCTACATTGATGCGATGCATGCCGACGAGCGGGCCCTTGGGGTGCAGCAGCCTGATTTCGAGCCGCGCGCCACGGAGCATGTGGGCGATATGCTCGGCATCATTGCACGCCTCGAGGAAAAAGGCCTGGCCTATCGATCCGAAGATGGCGATGTCAATTACGCTGTGCGGGGCTTTCCAGGGTATGGCAAGCTCTCGGGCCGCTCGCTTGATGATCTGCGGGCGGGCGAGCGCGTGGCGGTGTCGGCCGGCAAGCACGACCCGCTCGATTTCGTCCTGTGGAAATCCGCCAAGGACGACGAGCCGCCAGAGTCCCGCTGGCAATCGGACTACGGTCCGGGGCGGCCAGGCTGGCATATAGAGTGCTCGGCCATGAGCAAGGCGCTGCTGGGCCTGCCGCTGGACATTCACGGCGGCGGTCCCGACCTCAAATTTCCCCACCATGAAAACGAGATCGCCCAGACCGAGGGCGCCTTCGGGGGCACGCTGGCGTCCATCTGGATGCATTGCGGGCCATTGATGGTCGATGCCGACAAGATGTCCAAGTCCCTCGGCAATTTCCGCACCATACGCGGCACCATCGCGGCGAACGAGGCCTTGCCCGACGATCAGGCGAGCTATGAGGTCAATCCGCGCGAGGCCGAAATGCTGCGTTTCTTCATCGTGCGCAATCATTACCGCAGCCCGCAGAACTATACGCCCGACAATCTGCTCGATGCGCAGAATGCGCTCGATCGTCTTTACCAGACGTTGCAGAACGTGCCTGCGGCCAAGGTCGGGATCGACTGGGAGCATCCGCAGGCGCAGGCCTTCCGTTCAGCCATGGATGACGATTTCAACACATCGGGAGCGGTCGCTGTCCTGTTTGAGCTTGCGTCGGAGGCGAATCGCAGCCAATCGCCGCAGGCTGCCGGCCTGATGCGCGAGCTTGGCGGTTTGCTGGGCCTGCTGCAGATGGATCCGGCTGTCTACCAGCAGTCGTCCAGCCGCTACCAGCGAGGCCGGGCGGGCGAGCGCGTGGCGGTATCGGCGGAAGAGGTCGAGGCGCAGATCGCGGATCGTGCGGCGGCCAAGGCTGCGCGCGACTTTGCGCGTGCGGATGCCATACGCGATGCGCTCAAGAGCCAAGGCATCGAGCTCGAAGACAAACCAGGGGGCGTCACGCAATGGCGTCGGGCCTGAACCAGGACAAGGCAATGTCAGATAATTCAGCCATGGCCGACAAGCCGGGGTTCTGGGATGAGGCATCGTCCCAGTTGATGGGGCGCGACCGCATCCTCAAGAAAATCATTCCCCGCCACCGGTCGGAATGGCTGGCCGCGCCCGGCACGCCGTTCGTGACGCTGGCGCGCGCCATTGTCGGACACCAGATCTCCATCAAGTCGGCGGACGCCATGTGGGCGCGGTTTACCGAAGCCTGCGGAAGAAAGCCGTCGCCGGCCAGCGTCATCCGGCTGGGCGAGACGGACGGCAAGCTCACTGGTCTTTCCAAGCGCAAGGCAGAATACATCCTGGATCTCGCCGTCCACTTCGCCGAGAAAAAGGTCAGGCCCGCCGCCTGGCGCAGCATGGATGATGAAGCCGTCATCGAGGAACTGTGCGCGATCCGCGGCATAGGCCGATGGACAGCCGAAATGTTTCTTATCTTCAATCTGCAGCGCCCGGACGTCCTTCCGCTGGATGACGTGAGCCTGCTCAAGGCAATTTCGTTACACTACTTCAGTGGCGAACCCGTTTCGCGGTTCGAGGCGCGGGAAGTCGCGCAGGCCTGGGCGCCATGGCGCACCGTCGCAACCTGGTATCTATGGCGCAGCCTGGATCCAGCCTGCGTCCGCTACTGACAACGCAACGCCTACATCAGGAATCCATATCTCCTATGCGTAATACCTACCTGGAATTCGA
>Ga0182749_1000204_pt1 | contig 63108 bp, 55 predicted proteins | sample eDN3rd37CKraftMG_FD_128875 | JGI IMG/M metagenome (GOLD analysis project Ga0182749, IMG submission 128875) | Enriched Miracle-Growth compost microbial communities from Emeryville, California, USA - eDNA 3rd pass 37_C Kraft MG (version 2) (version 2) ...
GCTTGCGAGTGCGCCGCGGACTTATGATGCGGGCGTGAGCAACCTGGAGACGCGTCCGGAGGAGGTCGCCTGCCCGGCCGCGGTGGGGGTCGCGGATCCGGCGAGCCCGGTGCAGATCGTGGAGTCGCGGCTCGTGCCCCTCGGGGGGCCGCGTGCGATGACCGTGCGGCGCACCCTCCCGCACAAGAGCCGGTCGACGATCGGGGCGTGGTGCTTCGCCGACCACTACGGGCCGGAGCCGGTCTCGGCGACCGGCGGCATGGTCGTGCCGCCGCATCCGCATACCGGCCTGCAGACGGTGAGCTGGCTGTTCCAGGGCGGGGTCGAGCATCGCGACAGCACCGGTGCGCACGCGGTGATCCGCCCCGGGCAGATCAACCTCATGACAGCCGGCCGCGGAGTGCAGCACTCCGAGTACTCCACGGCCGACACCGACGTGCTGCACGGGGTGCAGCTCTGGACCGTCCTGCCGGAGGTCTCCCGCGCGGTCGCCCCCTTCTTCGAGGCCTCGGAGGCGCAGCCCTTCGCCCTGGGGCCCGCCACGGCGCGGGTGTTCGTGGGCAGCCTGCACGGGCGCGAGCACGCCGACGCGCAGACCGAGGTGACGCTCTTCTCCCCGCTGCTGGGCGCCCAGCTGGATCTGCCCGCCGGGGCGGAGCTCGAGCTGGAGCTCGATCCGGCCTTCGAGCACGGCGTCCTCGTGGACGCGGGCCCGCTGGAGGTCGACGGCCTGCCTGTGCGCCCCGCGGACCTCGCCTACCTGCCGCTCGGCCGCGAGCGCGTCACGCTGCAGGCACCACGGGGCGCGGACGCCCGCGCGGTGCTGCTCGGCGGCACGCCGCTGGGCGAGCGGATCATCATGTTCTGGAACTTCATCGGACGCACCCACGAGGAGGTCGCCGAGGCGCGGGAGCGCTGGCAGGCCGAGGTCGTGGAAGGCGGCGAGCCGGACGGCCTGTTCGGCAGCCTGCCCGACCCCGCGCACCGGCCCCTGCCCTCGCCCGCGCTGCCGCTCGGGCGCCTCAAGCCCCGCGACTGACCACCCCGGGGCGGGTTCCGCATTTCAGGCCGGCCCGCGGATGACGGGCGACCGCGCCCCGCCGCGGGGTTCACCGCGTATGCCTCCCGGCCGGCTGACGAGCCTCAGCGCGAGCCCGGGATCCGCCCCCGAGTCGGCAGCGTCACCCCGGGGGCGGGCATCACCCGGACGCATCACCCGCACCGCCGGCATCGCCCTGACCACGGGCATTCTCCCGGCCGTGGGCATCGCCCTCGCCCCTCGGCAGCTCCGGCGCCTCCAGCTGCAGCCGGTACCCCATCCCCGCCTCGGTGATGAGGTAGCGCGGCGTGGCAGGATCGGGCTCGAGCTTCTTGCGCAGCTGTGCGAGATACAGCCGAAGATACCCGGTGTCGGCGACATGGGCGGAGCCCCAGATCTCCGTGAGCAGGGTCTGCCGGGTGACCAGGCGGCCCGCGTTCCGCACGAGCAGCTCCAGCACCTGCCACTCCGTCGGCGTGAGCCGCACCGCCCTGCTCTCCCCGCCCGCCGTGCGCACGACGGTGCGGGCGGAGAGATCGACCGTCGCGTCGCCGATGACGACGACCGGCTCGCTCTCCCCCCTGATCTGCCGCCGGGTGAGCGCACGGATCCGCGCGAGCAGCTCCTCCATCGAGAAGGGCTTCGTGACGTAGTCGTCGGCGCCGGCGTCCAGGGCCTCCACCTTGTCCGCGGCCCCGGTGCGACCGGACACCACGAGGATCGGCATCGCGGACCAGCCGCGGACCGCCTCGATGACCGCGACGCCGTCCAGCCGAGGCATGCCGAGGTCCAGCATGAGCAGATCGGGCCGCCGGTCGATCGCGAGCGCGATCGCCTCGTCTCCGTCCCTGGCGGTGACGACGTCGTAGCCCTTCGCCCCCAGCGTGATGCGCAGTGCTCGCAGCAGCTGCGGATCGTCGTCGGCGATGAGGATCTTCACGCCCGCTCCTCCCCCGGCGCCCACCGCTCCCCCGGCGGTTGCGCTTCACCGGGCGCCTGCGCCGGCGCGATCGGCAGCGCGACGACCATCGTCAGGCCGCCGCCGGGAGTGTCCTCGGGCGCCAGCGCCCCGCCCATGCCCTCGACGAAGCCGCGCGACAACGCCAGGCCGAGCCCCAGCCCGGTCGTGTTGTCGGTGTCGCCGCGGCGCTGGAAGGGCACGAAGACATCGTCGCGCCGCTCCGGCGGTATGCCGGGCCCGTGGTCGATGACGCGGATCTCCAGCCGGCCGCCGAAGGCGCTCGTGGCTACGCGCACGCGCGTGCCCTCCGGCGCATGCCTGACCGCGTTCGCGAGCAGGTTGACCATCACGCGCTGCAGCAGGACCGCGTCGGCGAGCACCGGGGGAGCCCCGGGCTCCAGACCGAGGTCGACCCGCTCCGGGCCCAGCCCGAGCTCGTCCAGCGCGGGCAGCACGACATCGGCCGGGTCGACGGCGGACAGCGACACCGCGAGGGCACCGGCCTGCAGCCTGCTGACGTCGAGCAGGTCCGTGATCAGGGCGCCGAGGGTCGCGAGGCTCTCATCCGCCGTCTGCAGCAGCTCGGCCCGGTCCGCGTCGTCCATCGCATCGCCGGCGGCGCGCAGTCCGCTCACGGCCACGGAGGCGGACGCGAGGGGGCGGCGCAGATCGTGGCTCAGTGCGGACAGCAGTGCGCTGCGCACCCGGTCGGAGGCGGCCAGCGGCTCGATCCCGCTCGCCGTCCGCTCCAGCACGCTATGCTCCAGCGCCGCCTCCAGCTGCGAGACGATGACGTTCAGCAGACGGCGACCGGACGCGTCGATGTCCTCGCCGTGCAGCTCCAGCACGGCGCGCTCGCCGACGGGGAGCTCGCCGTGCCGGCCGTCCGGCCGTGGCTCGCCCGAGGACGCCAGCACCTCCCCCTCCTGCAGCAGCCGCACCCCGGTCAGGCCGAAGGCCTCACGAGTGCGGCTCACCAGCGCCTGCACGGCACCCTGACCGCGCATGACGCTGCCTGCCACCGTCGCCAGCAGCTCCGACTCCGCGGCGGCGCGCCGTGCGGCGCGGGTGCGGCGCGCCGCCTGGTCGACGACCAGGCTCACCAGGATCGCCGCGACGACGTACAGCAGCAGCGCCAGCATGTGCAGCGGCCTGTTCACGGTGATCGTGTAGTACGGCTCGACGAAGAAGAAGTCGAGCGTCAGCCCCGAGAGCACCGCCGCGAACAGGGCAGGCCAGATGCCGCCGACGAGGGCGACGACGATGACGAGCAGCTGGTAGCCGAGAACATCGCTCGTGATGGAGTCCGCGCTGCGGAAGGAGACCAGCAGCCAGGTGAGCAGCGGCCCGCCGAGCAGCGCCAGCGCGAAGCCGGCGACGCGGCGCCGGCCGCTGAGCGCCCCGCCGAGCCGGGGCAGGGTGAACCGGCCGCCGGCGGCGGCGTGGTTGACGATGTGCACATCGATGTTGCCGGCCTCGCGGATGACCGTCGCCCCGATGCCCGGTCCCGTGAGTGCGGCGGCGAGACGACCCCGTCTGCTCACGCCGATGACCAGCTGCGTCGCGTTCACGGCCTTGGCGAAGTCCACGAGCGCGGCGGGGATGTCGTCGCCGACGACCTGATGGTAGCTGCCGCCGAGCTTCTCCACGAGCGCGCGCTGCCGGGCCAGCGCGTCAGGGTGCGCCGCGCGCAGGCCGTCCTGGCTGGAGACATGCACGGCCAGCAGCTCGCCTCCCGAGGATCGGGCGGCGATGCGGGCGCCGCGGCGGATCAGCGTCTCCCCCTCGGGGCCGCCGGTCAGCGTGACGACCACGCGCTCGCGCGCCTCCCAGGTGCTGTCGATGCCATGCTCGCTGCGATAGCTCTGCAGGGCGGAGTCGACCTCGTCGGCGAGCCAGAGCAGCGCGAGCTCGCGCAGCGCGGTGAGATTGCCGAGGCGGAAGTAGTTCGACAGCGCCGCGTCGATGCGCTCCGCAGGATAGACCAGCCCACCGGAGAGGCGGTCACGCAGGGCCTGGGGGTCCAGGTCGACCACCTCGATCTGGTCGGCCTCGCGCAGCACGCGATCCGGCACCGTCTCCCGCTGGGGCACGCCGGTGATCCGCTGCACGACGTCGTTGACGGACTCGACGTGCTGGATGTTCACAGTGGAGACGACGTCGATGCCGGCGTCCAGCAGCTCGCGGATGTCCTGCCACCGCTTCTCGTTGCGCGAGCCGGGAGCGTTGGTGTGGGCGAGCTCATCCACGAGGGCCACATCCGGCCGCCGCCGCAGCACCGCGTCGAGGTCCAGCTCGCCGAGCTCCACACCGCGATGCACGAGCAGGCGGCGCGGGACGGTCTCCAGGCCCTCGGACCTCGCGGCGGTGGCGGCGCGGCCGTGCGTCTCGACGACCGCGACCACGACGGAGCGGCCCTCCGCGGCAAGCCGGTGGCCCTCCTCCAGCATCGTGTAGGTCTTGCCCACGCCCGGGGCGGCCCCGAGCAGGACCCGCAGCCGCCCCCGTGCCATCTACCCCTCCATCCGGTCGAGCGCCAGGTTGAGCTCGAGGACGTTCACGGTCGGCTCGCCGAGGTAGCCCAGCTCGCGCCCCCGCGTCTGCGCCTCCACGAGGGCGCGCACCCGGTCGGCGGGCAGCCCCCGGGCCGCGGCGACCCGGTCGACCTGCAGCTGAGCGTACTCCGGGCTGATATCGGGGTCGAGGCCGGAGCCCGAGGCGGTCACGGCGTCCGCGGGGACGGCCGCCGGCGGCACTCCCTCCACAGCGGCGATCTCAGCCTGTCGCTCGGCGATCGCGTCCAGGAGGTCAGGGCTTTCCGGCCCGAGGTTCGACCCCGAGGACGCGCCCCCGTCGTAGCCGTCCCCGGCGGCGGAGGGACGCGGCTGGAAGTACTGCGGCATCGGCTTGCCGTCCGCGTCGGCGAAGGACTGGCCGATGAGCGCCGAGCCGACGACGTTCCCGGAGGCGTCGCGCAGGAGCGAGCCGTTCGCCTGGGCGGGCATGGCGAGGCCGACCGCCCAGATGAGCAGGGTGTAGCCGATCCCCAGGATCAGCGTGAAGAGGATCATCGCGCGCAGGGAGACCCACAGGGCCCGTCCAGCGGTGCGCGTCGTGCTGCTCATGGCATGACTCCTTGTCGTTCCGTCGGAGGGCGGCTCAGAAGCCGGGGATGAGGCGCACGACGAGGTCGATCAGCCAGATCCCGAGGAAGGGCGCGACGATGCCGCCGAGGCCGTAGACGAGCAGGTTGCGCGCCAGCGTGCGTGAGGCGTCCCGTACGCGGTAGCGGACTCCGCGCAGAGCGAGCGGGATGAGGACGACGATGATGATCGCGTTGAAGACGATCGCGGACAGCACCGCGGAGGCGGGCGAGTGCAGCCCCATGATGTTGAGCGCACCCAGGCCCGGGTAGACCCCCATGAACATGGCCGGGATGATGGCGAAGTACTTCGCCACGTCGTTCGCGATCGAGAAGGTCGTGAGAGCGCCGCGGGTGATGAGCAGCTGCTTCCCGATGCGCACGATGTCGATGAGCTTCGTCGGGTCGGAGTCCAGGTCGACCATGTTCCCGGCCTCCTTCGCCGCCGAGGTCCCGGTGTTCATCGCCACGCCCACGTCTGCCTGCGCGAGGGCCGGGGCGTCGTTCGTCCCGTCCCCGGTCATGGCGACGAGACGGCCGCCCTCCTGCTCCGCGCGGATCAGCGCGAGCTTGTCCTCCGGCGTCGCCTCCGCGAGGAAGTCGTCCACCCCCGCCTCGCGGGCGATCGCCGCGGCCGTGACGGGGTTGTCCCCGGTGATCATCACGGTGCGGATGCCCATGGCCCGCAGCTGGGCGAAGCGCTCGGCGATGCCTTCCTTCACGACGTCCTTGAGATGGACGACGCCCAGAGGCCGCCCCCCGCCCGCGGCGTCGCTCGTGGCGACGACCAGCGGCGTGCCGCCCGAGCCGGCGACGCGCGCCACGATCTGCTCCAGCGCCTGCGCCGTCTCGGACGGCACCGAGGCGCCTTCAGCCTCCAGCCACACGGTCACGGCAGAGCCGGCTCCCTTTCGGATGCGGCCGCCGTCCGGCGCATCCAGGCCCGACATGCGGGTCTGCGCCGTGAAGGGAACGCTCTCACCGCGGACGCGCGACCACTCCTGCGCCGTGCTCGCCCCTGCCCGGGCGCGGCCGAGCTCGACGACGGACGTGCCCTCCGGGGTGGGGTCCGCCAGGGAGGAGAGCACCGCCGCGCGCACAAGCTCCTCCTCGGGCACGCCCGGCAGGGGCAGGAAGGCGACCGCTCGCCGGTTGCCGTGGGTGATCGTGCCCGTCTTGTCCAGCAGCAGGGTCGTCACATCGCCCGCGGCCTCCACGGCCCGGCCGGACATGGCGAGCACGTTGCGCTGCACGAGACGGTCCATGCCTGCGATGCCGATCGCGGACAGCAGCGCTCCGATCGTCGTCGGGATGAGGCAGACCAGCAGGGCGACGAGCACGGGCACGCTCACGGGGCTCGCCGCGTAGGACGCCGCGGGGTTCACGGTGAGCGCGACGACGACGAACACGATCGACAGCGAGGCGAGCAGGATGTTCAACGCGATCTCGTTCGGCGTCTTCTGCCGACTGGCGCCCTCCACCAGCGCGATCATGCGATCCACGAAGGTCTCGCCCGGTCTGGAGGTGATCCGCACGACGATCCGGTCGGACAGCACCCGGGTGCCGCCGGTGACCGCGCTGCGGTCGCCGCCGGACTCGCGGATCACCGGTGCGGACTCGCCGGTGATGGCCGACTCGTCCACGGAGGCGATCCCCCAGACGATGTCCCCGTCGCCGGGGACGAGCTCGCCGGCGGACACCACGACGACGTCGCCCGGCCGCAGCTGTGCCGAGGACACCTCCTGCGCTGGCAGCGTCTCCGCCCCGCCGTCGCGCTGAGGGTCGTAGGCGGCCAGCCGACGCGCGAGCGTGCTCGTGCGCGTGCGCCGCAGGCTCTCGGCCTGCGCCTTGCCCCGGCCCTCGGCGACCGACTCGGCGAGGTTCGCGAACAGGACCGTGAGCCACAGCCACGCCGCGATGATCGCCGTGAAGCCGGCCGGCACAGCCGTGCCGCCGGAGGCGTCCGGACCGCCGAGGAAGGGCTCGAGGATCGCGGTGAGGGTTGTGAGCGCGGCGCCGACCCACACGATGAACATCACGGGGTTGCGCCACATGCGGCGGGGGTCGAGCTTGCGGAAGGCGCCGGGCAGCGCCTGCCCGAGCTGCCGCCAGCTGAGGGCCCCCCGCGGCGTGCGCGAGGGAGGCGCGGGATGGGCGGCGGGATGGTGAGCGAGGGTGGTCATGATCAGGCAAGCCCTTCCGCCAGGGGACCCAGCGCGAGGATCGGGAAGTAGGTCAGCGCGGCGACGAGGAGCACCGTGCCGACGAGGAGGGTGACGAACAGCGGCCGGTGGGTGGGCAGGGTCCCCGCCGTGACCGGCACCCTGTCCTGGCCTGCGAGCGCGCCGGCGAGCGCGAGGACGAGGACGATGGGCACGAAGCGCCCGAGCAGCATCACGACGCCGAGCGCCGTGTTCAGCCACGGCGTGTTCGCCGTGAGTCCCGCGAAGGCGGAGCCGTTGTTGTTCGCCGCGGAGGTGAAGGCGTACAGCACCTCGGAGAAGCCGTGCACCCCCGGGTTCGCGATCGAGGTGCTCTCCACGTCATCGCGCACCCCCGGGATCGCGAAGCTCAAGGCCGTGCCGAGCAGGACGAGCACCGGGGTGACGAGGATGTAGAGGCTGGCGAGCTTGATCTCACGCGCGCCGATCTTCTTGCCGAGGTACTCCGGCGTGCGGCCGACGAGCAGCCCGGCGATGAACACCGCGACGACCGCGATGACGAGCATGCCGTACAGCCCGGCGCCGACGCCGCCGGGCGCGACCTCGCCGAGCATCATGTTGACCATGCCCATCATCCCGCCCAGGGAGGTGTAGGAGTCGAGCATCGAGTTCACCCCGCCGTCGGAGGTGAGCGTCGTCGCCGAGTCGAACAGCGTCGATCCGGAGACCCCGAAGCGCAGCTCCTTGCCCTCCATCGCCGCTCCCGCAAGCTGCGGCGCGGCCCCGCTTCCTGCGAGCTCGAAGGCGGTCATCGCGGCGAGCGAGGCAAGGAACAGGACGCTCATCGCGGCGAGGATGGCGTAGCCCTGGCGAGCGTCGCCCACGATCCTCCCGAAGGTGCGCGGCAGCGAGAACGGGATGACCAGCACGAGCAGGATCTGGAGGAGGTTCGTCCACGCACTCGGGTTCTCGAAGGGGTGCGCCGAGTTGGCGTTGAAGAAGCCGCCCCCGTTCGTGCCCAGCATCTTGATCGCCTCCTGGGAGGCGACCGGCCCGCCCGGGATGGACTGCGTGCCGCCTGCGAGCGTGGTCACGTCGGTGAAGCCGGTGAAGTTCTGGATCACGCCGCCGGCCAGGAGCACGATCGCGGCGATGACGGAGACCGGCAGCAGGATGCGGGCGGTGCCGCGCACGAGGTCGACCCAGAAGTTGCCGATCGTTCCCGTGCGACGGTAGGCGAAGCCCCGCACCAGAGCGATGGCCACCGCCATCCCGACGGCCGCGGAGACGAAGTTCTGCACGGCCAGCCCGGCGAGCTGCACCGTGTAGCCGAGCGTCAGCTCCGGGGAGTAGGACTGCCAGTTCGTGTTCGTGACGAAGGACACCGCCGTGTTGAACGACAGCGGCTCGGGCACGGCGGGCAGGCCGAGCGAGTAGGGCAGCCACTGCTGGGTCCGCTGCAGAAGATAGACCAGCAGCACGCCGACCGCGGAGAAGGCGAGCACACCTCGCAGGTACGCCTGCCAGCTCTGGCCCGAGCGCGGGTCCACGCCGATGAGGCGGTAGAGGGCGCGCTCGGGCAGCCAGTCCTTGGCGGAGGTGTAGACCCAGGCCATGTAGTCGCCGAAGGGGCGGTAGAGCAAGCCGATGACGACGGCCACGGTGAGCAGGCTGAGGCCGGCCAAGAGCCACTCCATCAGAAGCGCTCCGGCTTCACCAGCGCGTAGACGAGGTACACCAGCGCGGCGACGCCGAGCACGGCGGCGATCGCCTCGAGCACCATCACAGCCGCTCCGTCGCCTTGGCGATGAGACCGACGACGGCGAACAGGGCGACCACGCCCAGCACATAGGCGATGTCGAGCACGACAGCCCTCCGATCCCTTCACGGCCTCCCGGCCCGGGCGACCGAACGGGCGCCCGGAGTCGATCGAACACCGCAGAAGCGGCCGCGGGGACGGTCCTCACGGGATCCATACGCGAAGCCCGCCGACCCTAACGATCTGCTCACGGCCGCCGCACCCGGCGCGCTCGCGGCGCGCTCGGAGAGCTCTTGCCCTGCGCCGTGGCGGGTTTCGGCGCTGCGGGGCAGGACCCGGCTACTGCAGCGCCGAGGTGAGCCGGGCGATGTTGTCCAGGATGGTGGAGAAGATGCCCTGCCGTCGCCACTCCTCCAGCGTCAGCTCCCGGGAGTGTGCACGGTAGTCGTCCTCGATGCCGCGCAGCTCGCGCACGAAGCTCGAGCCGTGCACGACCATGGACACCTCCATGTTGAGGCTGAAGGAGCGCATGTCCATGTTGCTCGAGCCGATCACGGCGACGTCGTCGTCGATCGTGAAGTGCTTGGAATGCAGGATGTAGGGCGGCCGGTACATGTAGATGCGCACCCCCGCCATCAGCAGCTCCTCGTAGTAGGAGCGCTGGGCGTGGTAGACGACCGCCTGATCGCCGACCTCGGAGACGAACAGCTCGACGGACACACCGCGGGCTACGGCGGCGCGCAGCGCGTACATGATCGACTCGTCCGGGACGAAGTAGGGGCTCGTGATGCTGATCCGCTCGTCCGCCTGGTACAGCAGCGAGACGAACAGCTGGAGGTTGTTCTCCTGCACGAAGCCGGGGCCGCTGGGCAGCGCCTGGCAGTCCAGCCGGCGCACCCAGGAGGGCTCGGGGATCTCGCTCGTCCAGTTCACCAGCAGCTCGTCGGTCTCGCTGTACCAGTCGCCCAGGAAGATGGCGTTCAGCCCCGCGACCGCCGGGCCCTCGAGCCGCACCATCAGGTCCTTCCAGTGCAGACCGCGGCGCCGGTTGGAGCGCTTGTTGTAGCTGGAGTCGATCATGTTCTGCGAGCCCATGAAGCCGGTCACGCCGTCCACGACGAGGATCTTGCGATGGTTGCGCAGATCAGGGCGCTGGTACTGACCGCGCCAGGGGCGCACAGGCAGCATGTACGACCAGTGCACGCCGATGGCGTCCAGCCGCTTGCGGGTGCGGACATGGCCCGGCGAGCGGATGCACGCGACATGGTCCAGCAGGACGCGCACCACCACGCCGCGGCGCACCGCCTCCTCCATCGCCCGGAAGAAGTCCTCGGTGGTGCGGTCGGCGGCGAGGATGTAGAACTCGACGTGCACATACCGCTCCGCCTCGCGCACGGCCCGGGTCATCTCCGCGATGGAGGCGCCGTAGTCGGGCAGGAGCGTTGCGGAGTTCCCTCCCGACAGCGGCAGCGCCCCCAGGCGCCGGCCCAGTGCGGCGATCTTGTCCAGCCACGGCGGCGCGTCGGGGATGCGGCCGGCCTCGTCGATCTCCGCGGTCGCCTCGGAGATGAGCCTGTTGATCTCCTCCTGCTTGCGCCTGCGGGAGCGGGGCAGGCGCCGGGATCCGATGACGAGGAACAGCAGGATGCCGACGTAGGGCAGGAAGAAGATGGCGAGCAGCCACGCCAGCCCGGAGGTGGGCCTGCGGTTGCGCGGGACGACGATGATCGCGACGATGCGCACCGAGAGGTCCACGAAGAAGCCCAGCCAGGCGAGCCACGCCACATTGAACGTGATCTGCACCCCGTCGACTCCGTTCGTCCCCTGTCAGGATCAGGGAGCGGAGGCGCGCGACTCGGATGCCTGCTCGGCCGCGATGCGGGCTCGCTCCTGAGCCTCGATCTTGGCATAGGCCTTGCGCTCCGTGCGATCCGCCCGCAGCAGCGCGCGCATCACGAGCCAGAAGATCACGCCGATGATGACGGTCGGCGCGAGCTCCCAGAGGGCTTCGAGCCAGGTGGAGTCCACCCGTCCAGGGTACCTCCCCCGGCTGGGCGGAAGCCGGGGCGCTACTTCACGAGCGGGAAGAGCACCGTCTCGCGGATGCCCAGGCCCGTCAGCGCCATGAGCAGCCGGTCGATGCCCATTCCCATGCCTCCGGTGGGCGGCATCCCGTGCTCCAGGGCGCGCAGGAAGTCCTCATCCAGTCGCATCGCCTCGTCGTCACCGCGCGCGGCCTGTGCGGCCTGCTCGAGGAAGCGCTCCCGCTGGATGACCGGGTCGACCAGCTCCGAGTAGCCGGTCGCCAGCTCGAAGCCGCGCACGTAGAGGTCCCACTTCTCCACCACCCCGGGGATCTGCCGGTGCTGGCGGGTCAGCGGGCTGGTGTCCACCGGGAAGTCGAGCACGAAGGTGGGGCGATGCAGGCCCGGCTTGACGAAGTGCTCCCACAGCTCCTCGACGTACTTGCCGTGCGTCGGAAGGGCGAGCTCGACCCCGACGGCCGCGGCGATCGCCGCGAGGACGTCCACGCCGGTCTGCGGGGTGATGACGGGTCCGCCGGGGGCGTCCCGCCAGCCGATCAGGACGGCGTCCGAGCCGTCGTAGCCGCGCGCCCAGGCGCTGGCCGCAGCCGAGAGGCTGTCGTACATCCGGATGCGGTCCCACGTGCCGCCGAGATCGAACTCGGTGCCGTCCGCCCAGGTGACGCGGTGCGAGCCGGCGACCGCGAGCGCCGCGCTCTGCACGAGCTCCTGGGTGAGATCGGCGATGCTGTTGTAGTCGCCGTAGGCCTCGTAGGCCTCGAGCATGGCGAACTCCGGGCTGTGCGTGGAGTCCGCGCCCTCGTTGCGGAAGTTCCGGTTGATCTCGAAGACCCGGTCGATCCCGCCGACGACCGCGCGCTTGAGGAACAGCTCCGGGGCGATGCGCAGATACAGGTCCGTGTCGAACGCGTTCGAGTGCGTGACGAAGGGCCTGGCGGCAGCGCCGCCGTGCAGCGTCTGCAGCATCGGGGTCTCCACCTCGATGAAGCCGTGCCGGGCGAAGGTGGCGCGCAGGCTCGCGACCGTCTTCGCGCGAGTGAGCACGGTCTGCCGCGCTGCCGGGCGCACGATGAGATCGAGGTAGCGCTGGCGCACGCGCGTCTCCTCGCTGAGCTCCTCCTTGTACGCGTTCGGCAGCGGCAGGATCGCCTTCGCCGCGATCTGCCAGTCCCTCACGAGGATGGACAGCTCACCGCGACGGCTGGAGATCACCTCCCCCTTCACGAACACGTGGTCGCCGAGGTCGACGAGCTCCTTCCAGCGCTGCAGGGTCTCCTCGCCCACCTCCGCGAGGGACACCATCGCCTGGATGCGCTCCCCGTCACCGGCCTGGAGGGTCGCGAAGCACAGCTTGCCGGTGTTGCGCTGGAACACCACCCGGCCGGCCACACCCGCGGTCACGCCCGTCGTCTCGTCGGCCTGCAGTCCGCCGTACTCGTCGCGCAGCCGCCCGATGGTGTGGGTGACCGGCAGGGTCACCGGATAGGCTCCGCCGCCGAGGGGCGCGCCCTCGTTCAACCGCTCGCGCTTGGCGAGCCGGACCGCCTTCTGCTCGGAGACGTCCTCCGCCGCAGCGGGGAGGGCCTCCGGGGACGCGGGCTCGGGCGCGGGCGACTCGGTCATCGCGGACGAGTCTATCGGCGCCGCGGTGCCGGCCCCGGGCGCTCACTCTGGGAGCGCGCCCGCCCCAATTCCAGGGTCCGCGGCCCCTCCCCGGTACCGTGGAGACGCAAGGACGGAGGCGCTCGCTCATGCCCACAGGCGCATCGATCGTCGTCGAGGGACTCTCGAAGAGCTTCGGCGCGCGTACGGTCGTCAACGGACTGGACTTCACGGTCCGCCCGGGCGTGGTCACCGGCTTCCTCGGGCCGAACGGCGCGGGCAAGACGACGACCCTGCGGATGATCCTCGGCCTGGTCCGGCCCAGCGCCGGGCGGGCCCTGTTCGACGGCGCGGCCTACCGGGAGCTCGCCGAGCCCCAGCAGCAGGTGGGCGCCATGCTGGACGCGTCGAGCTTCCATCCGGGCCGGACCGCGCGGGGCCATCTGCTGGTCGCCGCCACGGCGGGCGGCTTCCCCCGCGAACGCGCCGACGAGCTGCTGCGCCTGGTGGGCCTGGCCGAGTCCGCCGACCGGCGGGTGGGCCAGTTCTCCACGGGGATGCGCCAGCGGCTGGGGCTCGCGCTCGCGCTGCTCGGCGACCCTGGCGTGCTGATCCTCGACGAGCCCCTGAACGGGCTGGATCCGGAGGGCATCCGCTGGGTGCGCAGCCTGCTGCGCGGTCTCGCCCAGGAGGGTCGCACCGTGCTGATCAGCTCGCACCTGCTCAGCGAGGTCGAGCAGGTCGTGGACGATGTGCTCATCCTCTCCCGCGGCAGGCTCGTCGCGCAGGGACCGTTGTCCGCGCTGCGCACCCGCACGCAGGAGCGCACGATCGTGGACTCCCCGGACCGCCCCGCCCTGGCGACCGCGTTGGGCGAGGCCGGCCTGGAGGCCCGGGAGGGGCGCCACGGCTTCGTCGTCACGGGCAGCACGCCCGAGGAGGTGGGCGGGATCGCCTTCCGCGCGGGGGTGCAGCTGTGCGAGCTGCGTGCCGCCCACGCGGACCTCGAGGAGTCCTTCCTCGCGCTCATCGCGGACGAGGACGCGGCCGTGGCGCCGCCGAGCACGGAGGAGACCCAGCCGTGAGGAACGTCGGTCGCGCCTTCGCCGCCGAGCTGCGCAAGCTGACGACCACCCGCCTGTGGTGGGTGCTCGCCATCATCATGGTGGGCTACCTCGGTCTCGTCTCCGCCGGCTTCGCCGCCGTGTTCGCCCTCGCCGCGAGCGGCGATGCGGCGACGGCGGCGCAGCTGCCGGGCGCGGGAGCCTCACAGGCCGCCGCTCTGCTCCCCTACAGCTTCGCGTCGTCCACCGGATACGTGTTCGTGCTGGTGTTCACCGTGATGACCGTCACCCAGGAGTGGCGCCACGCCACGCTCGGCCCGACGTTCCTGCAGATCCCCCGTCGCGGCACCGTGCTCGCCGCCAAGCTCGCCACCGGAGCTGTCGCGGGTGCGGCCGGGGCTGTCCTCGCCCTGCTGGCCTCGATCGGCGCCGGGGCGCTCGTCCTGCTCAGCACCGGCGGCGATCCGCGACTGGGCGATCCGGAGGTGTGGAGCTACGCCGGCAGGACCGTGCTCGCCCTCGCGCTCTGGGGCGTTATCGGCATCGGCGTGGGCACTCTGATGCGCAATCAGATCGCGGCGATCGTCACGGTGCTCGCCTTCACCCAGTTCGTCCAGCCGCTGCTGCGGGTGGCGGGCGGCTTCTGGGAGCCCGCGGCTGTCGTCGTGGACTACCTGCCGGGCAGCGCTTCCGACGCCCTCTCCGGGCTGAGCATCTACTCGGTCCTGGGCGGCATGCCGGGCCTGAGCTGGTGGCTCGGCGCTGTGGTGCTCGCGATCTACGCCGTCGTGTTCGCGGCGCTGGGCGCCGCTCTCTCCTGGCGCCGGGACGTCACGAACTGAGCGGGATGCGCGGCGGCTAGCCCGCGGAGCGCGGCGCGGGGCCGTCCGGGTCCTCCGGATCCGGGTCCTCCGGGTCGACCGTGCGCTCCGCACCCCCGGGGCCGGGGACGATGGGCGCCGCCGGCAGCTCTTCGCCGCCGGCGGCGCGGGCGAGCGCGGCGTCGACGGCGGATCGCACCAGACCGCCGAGCACCCGCCCGGGACCGGCGACTCCGATGCCCGCCAGGAGCCCCGTGGCCTGCTCGACGATCGCCGTCGAGAACTCGGAGGCGATCCCCACGGCCTCCGCATAGGCCGCCCTGTCCTCCTCCGCGATGACGATGGGCTCGGCGCCCATCTCCACGACGAGGGCCTGCCCGATCGGCTGGACGACCGCCGGCGCGGTGACGGCCATGTAGCACTCGCGCAAGCGGGACAGGTCGAGGCTCGTACCGGTGAACACCATCGCAGGGTGCAGCGCCAGGGGGATAGCGCCCGCTCGCAGCGCAGGCTCGAGCACTCCGATGCCGTGCGCAGCGTGCGTGTGGGCAACGATCTGACCGGGCCGCCAGATGCCGGCGGAGGCGAGGCCCGCGACCAGGCCCTCCAGCTCCTCTCCCGGGACGGCGAGCAGCACCAGCTCGCTGCGCTCCACGAGCTCGGGGGTGCGCAGGATCGGCGCGCCGGGCAGCAGCGCCTCCGCGCGCTCGCGGCCCGCCTCGGACACCGCCGTGATGCCGACGAGCGCGTGCCCGGCGCCGGCCAGCGCCGCTCCGAGGACGGGCCCGACCCTTCCGGCGCCGACGACGCCCACACCCAGCCGCCCGCTGGCGCGATCGCTCATGCTGCGCTGTCCCTTCCCCGCCGCTCGGCCGCGACCGCCTCGCGCACCCGCTCGGCCAGCGCGGAGAACTCCTGCATGGCGGCCGCCCGGTCCAATCCTGTCACCCAGGTGCGCACCGGCCCGGCGACGACGTGCACGCGCAGCGTCGCCAGCCCCAGCACACGCTGCACGACGCCCTGCTCGACGCCCGCGCCCTGTGCGCGCACGAGCGGGAACAGCGAGAGCGACCGCGCGAGGATCCCGTGCCGCAGCAGCACCATCGCCTCCACGGCCGCGACGCCGTTGCGACGCCAGGTGAACGGGCGGAGGACGGCGGCCCGGCGCGGCAGAGTGCGAAAGTCGAGGCGAGCGGCCGTAGCCGTGGTCGTGGCCGGGGCAGCGAGGGCCGTGCCCCGACCGGGCAGACCGGAGCGGACGACCGCCTCCAGCGCCTCGGCTCCCAGCTCGGGCAGGATCAGGCCGAGCACGCGCCGCACGTCCTGCCGGTCGCCCACCGGCAGCAGCGTGTTCGTGGAGGCCTGCGCCGAGCCCGCCAAGGCCTCACCCGCCTTGTTCACCCGGATCGTCCACCAGCCGAAGGGCCGCCACAGCAGCGGCTGGCGCACCTCGACAGCGTGTATCCGCCGCTCGGGCAGGGTGTCGTTGACGATCGAGAACAGTCCGAAGCCGATCCTGATGCCCTGCGCGGTGCCCGCGATGCTGAAGCGCAGCGTGCGGATGAGGCGGTTCAGCAGGATGCTTCCGGCCGAGAGCATCACCGTCCCGTAGAGGAAGACCGTCCACAGCATCCCGTGCGTCGCGAGGTATGCGAACACCGCGGTCGCCACGACGATCACGACCAGCGGGGTGCTCAGCACGATCGCCCCCAGCAGGCGGAGCACGGGGATCCGCACCACCGATTCGACGGGAGCAGCGCCCGGGTCGAGCTCCGGCGCCAGGAAGTCGTCCAGCCTCCGGGCGATCGCCTGCCGGCCCGCGCCGCGCAGGGCCGTGAGCCGGCGATCGGCCTCGCTGCGGGCCTCGGCCGTGCTCTGCGCGCCGGGCGGCTCGGGCCGCCCCTGCTCGGCGCCGGGCTCCGGGGCGAGCGAAAGGGCGTCCTGCTCGGCTCGACGCCCCGCGGCCCGCTGCAGCACGAGCAGCCGCAGTCCCTCCGTCTGCGCGGTGGTGAGATAGGCCAGGTCGATGTCGGCGTCCTGTCCGGCCGTGGTGATCTTCAGCCGCGCGAGCCCGAGCAGGCGGGCGAGGAAGGGCCGCTGCACGTTGACGCCCTGGATGCGGTCCATCCGTGCCTGCCGGTGCCGGCGGTTGAGCAGTCCGCTGCGCTCCTCCACGGCGTCGGGCCCGATGCGGAAGGTCCGCATCCGCCAGGAGACCAGCCCGAGCACGAGCAGCAGCACGAGCACGCCGCTCACCACGAGGATCGCCACGGTGAGCAGGCCCCGGCGGGTCAGGTAGTCGATGAAGTCCGGTGGCGGCCCGGGGACGCCCAGATCGCGCTCCACCGCCTCCCCGAACAGCCACTCCACGATCCGGTCGCGAAGATTCGCGATCAGGACGCCCAGGACCGCGATGACGAAGATGCCGCCGCGCAGCAGCGGCGTGAGCGGGTGCAGCCGATGCCACTGACCGTCGGCCAGAGCCTCGCTCACAGTCCCACCCGGCGCGTCTCCGCCACCGCCACCAGGCGGTCGCGCAGCTGCTGCGCCTCCTGCTCGGGAAGCCCGGGGATCACGACCGCCGTCGTGGCCGCCGCCGTGACGAAGCGCAGCTCCGACAGGCCGAACGCCCGCAGCACCGGTCCCCGTGTCACGTCGATGAGCTGCATGCGGCCGTACGGCACGGCGACGACGCGCTGGAACATCACCCCGCGCCGGAAGACGAGGTCGTCCTCGCGCAGCTGGTAGCCGATCGACCGCACCCGGCGGGGCACGAAGCACAGGACGGTGAGCCCGATGGCGGCGACGACGCCGAACGCCGTCCACCACAGCGGCCAGCCGGTCAGCCCGGAGAGGAAGCCCAGCGCGGTGACCGGGATCCCGAACCCGACGGCGAGACGGATGAGGTCCACCCAGACGAAGCGCCGGCTCACGAGGCTCCAGCCCTCCAGCCGGGCGCCGCCCAGACTGCGGGCCATCAGATCGGCTCGGCCGCCGAGTCGTCCGGCCCGTCGTCGTCCGGCGGACGGCGCTCGCTCGGCGGCAGCATGCACAGGAACTCCGCGACCAGCGCGGCGACCGCGAGCACGAGCCCGGCGACGGCGGTCGCGACCGTGAGCCAGATCGACTCGGTGGGCGCCGGGATCGGCCGGGTGGTGAAGTACACGAGGATGCCCCCGCCGAAGCCCAGCGCGAGCGCCCCGGTCAAGGCGGACGCCTTCGCCACGGCCACGACGCGGACCGCGACGAAGGGGTTGATCGGCCGTGCGGAACGGCCGATCAGCCGGCGGCGGATCGGGATGGCGAACACGAGCAGCCCCGCCGCCACGGCGCCGAGAGTGATCGGCAGGCTGACCGGCGGGATCACCATGGGCCGGCCGGCGTTCACGACGAGAGCCTCCAGCAGCAGGCCTCCCCCGCCCCCGATGATGGCCAGCAGGAGCACGAGCAGGATCGAGGTCCGTTTCACGGGCGCCTCCCTCCGGCCGGCTGCCGCTCGACCGCGAGCGGCTCCCCGAGCGGCTGGGCGCGCGTCGGGGCGTCCGGCAGCGCCTCCAGGAGCTCGCGCACCGGACCGCGCCCGGGAAGCACGGCGCCCGGGTCGGCATCCAGCCACGGTGCGAGCACGAAGTCGCGCTCCGCCGCGCGGGGATGCGGGACGACGAGACGCTCGTCGTCCAGGCGCAGATCGCCGTAGGCGATGAGGTCGAGATCGAGGGTGCGGTCTCCCCAGCGCTCCCGGCGCTGCCGGCCGTGCTCCGCCTCGATGCGCTGCAGCTCGTCCAGCAGGGCGTGCGGCTCGAGCCCTGTGCGCACGATCGCGACGGCGTTCCGGTAGCGGGGAGCGTCCGGGTCCGCGCCGCTGAGCTTCAGGGCCACGCTCTCGAAGGCGCGGGAGGCGCGCAGCACGCTCACGCCCTCTACCGCGTCGATGGACCGCAGCGCGGAGGCGAGGGTCCCCTCGCGGTCGCCGAGGTTCGAGCCGAGGGCGATGACCACGTCGACCAGGCCGCCCTGGGGGCCGCTCATGGGCGGCTCCTCGTGATCGTGACCGAGACGTCCCGGAAGGGCACGGCGATCGGAGCCTGCGGTTTGTGAACCGTCACGCGCACGCGCCGCGCGGCCCGGAAGGACAGCGCGACGGCCGCCACGCGCTCGGCGACGGTCTCGATGAGGTCCACCGGATCGTTCGCGACGGCCTCGTGGACCCGCTCGGCGAGCACCCCGTAGTGCACCGTGTCGTCCACCTCGTCGCTGGCGGCCGCGGCGGCGAGGTCGACGACGACCTCCACGTCCACCACGAAGTCCTGCCCGTTCTGCCGCTCGTGCTCGTACACGCCGTGATGGCCGCGGACGGTGAGGCCCTCCAGCCGGATCACGTCGCCCTCGCCGGCGAGGCCCGGAGCGCTCATCGCGCGTCCTCCCATCGCTCCAGCACGTCCAGGGCCAGACGCGTCGCGGCGACGTCGTGCACCCGCACCGCCCAGGCTCCGGCCTGTGCGGCGAGGACGCTGAGCACCGCCGTGGGAAAGTCGCGGTCGCGCAGCGAGGCGCCCTCGGGCAGCAGCGCGCCGATGAAGCGCTTGCGGGAGGCGCCCACCATGACGGGCAGGCCCAGCTCGCGCAGCTCCGCGAAACGGGCCAGCAGCCGCCAGTTGCTCTCGCCCGCCTTGCCGAAGCCCAGGCCCGGGTCGATGACGAGCTGCCCTGCCGCGATCCCGGCGGCCTTCGCGTCGCGCACGCGCTCCTGCAGCTCGGCCCGCACCTCCGCCACGACGTCCCCGTAGCGGGTGTCCCCGCCGTCGCTCATCGGCCCCCGCCAGTGCCCGACGATGTAGGTGAGCGGGGTTCCGGCGATCTGGGGGAGCATGCCGGGGTCGGCCAGGCCGCCGGAGACGTCGTTGACGATACTCGCGCCCGCGGCGGCCGCCGAGAGCGCCGTGCTCGCGTTGAGGGTGTCGATGCTCACCCTTACGCCCGCCTCCGCGAGCTGTGCGATCACGGGCAGGACGCGGGCCTCCTCCTCGCCCGGGCTGATCCGCTGGGATCCGGGGCGGGTGGACTCCCCGCCGACGTCCACGATGTCCGCCCCCGCCTCGGCGAGGGCGAGGCCGTGGGCGACGGCCGCGTCGACGGCGAGATAGCGCCCGCCGTCGCTGAAGGAGTCGGGCGTGACGTTCAGCACGCCCATGACGAGGGTCACGGGGCCGCCCCGATCAGCGCGATGGCCTCGGCTCGGCGCGCCGGCTCGGCGAGCACCCCCCGCGCCGTCACCGTGACGGCGGTGGAACGGGCCTGCCGTTCGCCGCGAGTGCGCATGCAGTCGTGGGCGGCGTCGATGACGACGAGCACGCCCTCCGCCTCCAGCGCCTCCTCGATCGCGTCGGCGACCTGCACGCCGATGCGCTCCTGCAGCTGGGGGCGCGCCGCCACGACCTCGACGACGCGGGCGAGCCGGCCCAGGCCCACGATGCGCTCGTGCGGGACATAGGCCACGTGGGCGATGCCGAGGAAGGGCAGGAGGTGGTGCTCGCAGATGGAGCGCAGCTGGATGTCGCGCAGCAGGACGAGCTCGCCGCTGGAGTCCCCGGCCGGCAGGGGGTCGCGCAGCTGCTCGCGCTCGTCCGCGCCCACGCCGGCGAAGAACTCGGCGTAGGCGTCCGCGACGCTGCGCGGCGTGCGCTCGAGCCCCTCACGTGCCGGATCCTCGCCGATGGCGGCGAGGATCTCGGACACGGCCGCCTCGATACGAGGGCGGTCGATCCCGCTCATGAGGGTCACTCTACTGATCAGGCCGTCGCAGGTCGCGGCCGACTCGTCGTTCCGCTCGTGCTCGACGCTCCCGAGGGCGCCTGCGCCTTCGTGGTGGTTCCGGCGCTGGCCTCCGAGCCGTCCGTCCGCGCGGCGCGGGGGATCTCCACGGGCGGCAGATCGGACACGGGACGGTCGGCGCTGGAGAGCCACAGCGGCCGCGGGGGCAGCTTCTCCACGTCGTGGAAGATGTCCGCGAGCTGGTTGTGGTCGAGCGTCTCCTTCTCCAGGAGCTCGGAGGCGAGGCGGTCCAGGATCGCCCGGTTCTTCGTGAGCACCTGCCACGCCTCGTTGTGGGCGGCCTCGATGAGCGCGCGGATCTGCTCGTCCACGTGCTCGGCCATGCCCTCGGAGTAGTCGCGGGACTGCCCGAAGTCGCCCAGGTACAGGCCGCCCTGCGCGGTGCCGAGCTTGACCGGGCCGACCTCGGTGGTCATGCCGTACTCGGTGACCATCTTCCGGGCGATGCCGGTGGCCTTCTCGATGTCGTTGGAGGCGCCCGTGGTGGGGTCGTGGAAGACGAGCTCCTCGGCCACGCGGCCGCCCATGGCGTAGGCGAGCTGGTCCAGCAGCTCGTTGCGGGTCGTGGAGTACTTGTCCTCCAGCGGCAGCACCATGGTGTAGCCCAGAGCCCGCCCGCGCGGCAGGATCGTCACCTTGGTGACCGGGTCGGTGTAGTTCATCGACGCCGCCACGAGCGCATGCCCGCCCTCGTGGTAGGCCGTGATGAGCTTCTCCTTGTCCTTCATCACGCGGGTGCGCCGCTGCGGCCCGGCGACGACACGGTCGATCGCCTCGTCCAGCGCACGGTTGTCGATGAGCTGCGCGCCCGAGCGAGCGGTGAGCAGCGCCGCCTCGTTGAGCACATTGGCGAGGTCGGCGCCCGTGAAGCCCGGCGTCTTGCGCGCGATGACGTCGAGGTCGACCGAGCCGGACAGCGGCTTGCCCTTCGCGTGCACCTCGAGGATCTTGCGCCTGCCGACCAGGTCGGGGGCGTCGACGCCGATCTGGCGGTCGAAGCGACCGGGCCGCAAGAGTGCCGGGTCGAGCATGTCGGGCCGGTTCGTCGCGGCGATGAGGATGACGTTCGTCTTCACGTCGAAGCCGTCCATCTCCACGAGCAGCTGGTTCAGCGTCTGCTCGCGCTCGTCGTGGCCGCCGCCCATGCCCTGCCCGCGGCGCTGGCCGACCGCGTCGATCTCGTCGACGAAGATGATCGCGGGTGCGTTCTGCTTGGCCTGCTCGAACAGGTCGCGCACGCGGCTGGCGCCCACGCCGACGAACATCTCCACGAAGTCCGAGCCGGAGATCGAGTAGAACGGCACGCCCGCCTCGCCGGCGACGGCGCGCGCGAGGAGCGTCTTGCCCGTGCCGGGCGGGCCGTACAGCAGCACGCCCTTGGGGATGCGCGCGCCGAGCGCCTGGAAGCGCGCCGGCTCCTTGAGGAACTCCTTGATCTCCTGCAGCTCCTCCACGGCCTCGTCGGAGCCGGCCACGTCGGCGAAGGTGACCGTCGGGGTCTCCTTCGTGACGAGTTTCGCCCGGGATTTGCCGAACTGCATGACGCGATTGCCGCCGCCTTGCATGCTCGAGAGCATCCACCAGAAGAACAGGCCGATCAGCAGGATGGGCAGGATGATGCCGGCCAGCGACAGCCAGATGTTGGGCTGGGGCACCTCGTCGTTGTAGCCGCCCGACAGCTTTGCGTTGTCGATGGCGGAGACGATCGCCGGGCCGCGTGCCGAGACGTAGTAGAACTGCACGTTCTGCCCGTACTTCGGATCGCGGTCGGTGAGGACCATGTTGACGCGCTGATCGCCGTCGACGATGGTGGCCGACTTGACCTTCCCATCGGACAGCAGCTGCAGGCCCTGCTCCGTCGTGATCTGCGCGGTGCCGCTGCCCATGATGAGATTCCATCCGAGCAGCACGACGATCGGCGCGATGATGATGTAGATCAGCGGCCCGCGGAAGATCTTCTTGATGTTCATCGGCTGCGTCGGGGGCGCGCCCCCGCCTCTCTCTCGGCGCCCGGGCCGGTCCCCGGACTGTGAACCCAGGGTAGCGCGCGGGACCTTGGCATCCCCCGGATGTTTGCCGAGGGCTGAATCCGCGTCGTGACGCGGCTTTGCGGCTCAGCGAAGGTACACGTGCGGCGCGAGGATCGCCACGTCCCGGAGGTTGCGGTAGCGCTCGGCGTAGTCGAGGCCGTAGCCGACGACGAAGGCGTTGGGGATGTCGAAGCCGAGGTACTTCACCGGCACCTCGATGCGAGCCGCCTCCGGCTTGCGCAGCATCGCGCAGATCTCGACGCTGGCAGCTCCCCGCGACAGGAGGTTGTCGCGCAACCAGGAGAGGGTCAGCCCGGAGTCGATGATGTCCTCGACGATGAGAACGTCCCGGCCGGTGAGGTCCTGGTCGAGGTCCTTGAGGATGCGCACGACGCCGCTGGACTGCGTGCCGGCGCCGTAGGAGCTCACCGCCATCCAGTCCATCTCGGCATGGAAGCGCAGCTCCCGGCTCAGGTCGGACATGACCATGATCGCGCCCTTGAGCACCCCGACGAGCAGCGGCGGCCGCTGGGCGTAGTCGTCCTCGATGCGGCGGGCGAGCTCGGCGAGCCGGGCCTTGAGCTGCGCTTCGGTGAGGATGACCTCGCTGAGGTCGTCGGCAACGGCGCTGGAATCCATCACGTCTCCGCGGGCGGCTCGGGGGTCTGGGGAGGCGGGAGGCGGCGTTCCGGCGGCGAGGCCGCGAAGCGGAGGACACCCCCTGCGCGCCCCACTCTAGCGCCGGGCAGGTCGAGCGCCCGCTGCCCGTGCCAGTCCGTCACCAGGCGCTCGGCCGCGCGCGTGTGGCTGTAGCTGAGCACCGCGCCGAGGCGGGCGGCAGCCGCCCTGATCACGCGCCGGCGCACTGGGGCCGGCAGCGCGGCCAGCGCGTCGACGGGGAGCTCGATCGGCGGCTCGGGTGCTTCAGGATGAGGGGCGATCGGCGGCTCCTGAGGATCTGCGGACAGCAGCGCGCGCAGCTCCCGCTGCGCCCAGGCGTCCAGCGCGTCCGCGTCGTCGCGCAGCAGCTGGGCCGTGCGGGCCAGCGCCTCGGCGACGCCGGGGCCGAGCTCGGCCTCCAGCGTCGGCAGCACCCGCGCCCGCACGCGCGCCCGGGTGAATGCGCCGTCCTCGTTCTGCGGGTCGTGCCACGGCTCCAGTCCCTCCTCTGCGCAGGCGGCACGTGTCGCGGTGCGGCGCAGCCCGAGCAGAGGGCGACGGAAGCGGCCCGCCACGGGCGCCATGCCCGCGAGGCTGCGCGCGCCCGAGCCCCGGGCGAGGCCGAGCAGCACGGTCTCGGCCTGGTCGTCGAGCGTGTGCCCGAGCAGGACGGCGGCAGCCCCTGCCTCGGCCGCGGCCTGACGCAGGGCCGCATAGCGCGCCTCGCGCGCAGCGGCCTCGGGGCCCGCAGGGTGAGCGCGGTCGACCACCGCCCGGAGCAGAAGCACAGGGCTCAGCCCGAGGCCGTGCGCCTGGGCGGCCGCAGCGTGGGCGACAGCGGCGGAGCCGTCCTGCAGGCCGTGGTCGACGATGACGGCACCGGCGCGCAGGGCGAGGCGGCGCGCCTCGAAGGCGGTCGCGGAGGCGAGGGCGAGAGAGTCGGGGCCGCCGCTGAGCGCGACGAGGACGAGCGCCTTCCCGTCGTGCGCGTCACGCGGGTCGTGCGCCTCGGGGGCGTCGTGCCCCTCGGGGGCGTCGCGCCCCTCGTCCAGCAGTGCGCTCAGGCTCGCGCGCACGGCGCGTCGCACGTCCGCCCGGGCAGGCCCGAGCCGCGGCCGGCGCTGTCCGCCGCCGCCCGGATCACTATCCCCAGTGCGCACGATCCCACGGTAGGGCAGTCCGGTACTGTGGGAGGGCCGCCGATCGGCGGTCCGGGCGCCGCCCTCGCGCGGGTGTCCGAGCATCCCGTCCACACGTGCAGGAGCGCCGACATGGCCGTTTACGACGCCGTCATCGAGATCCCCCGGGGCAGCCGGAACAAGTACGAGGTCGACCACGAGACGGGCCGGGTCTACCTGGACCGGGTGCTGTTCACCGGCTTCGTCTATCCCACCGACTACGGCTTCTTCGAGAACACGCTCGGCGAGGACGGCGACCCGCTGGACGTGCTCGTCCTGCTGGAGTACCCGCTGTTCCCCGGCGTGGGCGTGAAGGTGCGCCCCGTCGGCGTCCTGAACATGTCGGACGAGGCCGGCGGCGACGCGAAGGTGATCGCCGTCCCGCACAAGGACCCGCGCTGGAGCCACATCCAGGACGTCGAGGACATCCCCGAGTACACGCGCAAGGAGATCGAGCACTTCTTCACGCACTACAAGGACCTCGAGCCGGGCAAGTTCGTCAAGGTCGAGGCCTGGGGCTCGGCTGCCGAGGCGGAGAAGCTGGTGCAGGAGGCCGTGGAGCGTCTCGCCTCCGCTGGTCACTGAGCGCCGGCGCGGCGATCCCGCCGGCTCGGCGGGGCGCGCGCCCTCGTCGGCCGATGCGCGAACGCTCAGCCCAGCGGGACGGGTGAGCGCTCAGCCCAGCGGGACGCCCTGGGCGGCCATGAAGGGCTCCGGGTCCACGAAGGAGCCGCCGACGAGCACCTCGAAGTGCAGGTGGCAGCCGGAGGCGTTGCCGGTCGCCCCCACGTATCCGATGAGATCGCCGGCGTTCACCCAGTCGCCGTAGCCGACGGCGAAACCGCTCATGTGCGCGTAACGCGTCTGCACGCCGCCGCCGTGGTTGATGTACACCATGTTGCCGCCACCGCCGCCGACCCATCCTGCGGTGACGACCGTGCCCGCCTGGGCGGCGTAGATCGGCGCGCCGCAGGGGTTGGCGAGGTCGGTGCCGGTGTGGGACACCCCGCTGCAGTAGCCGTTGTTGCAGATGACTCCGCGGCTGATCGAGAAGGGCGAGCTGATCCAGCCGCCCGCCGGGCGGGCCCAGCCGCTCTCGCTGACGTAGCCCGATCCGGCTGCTGCCGCCGCGGCGGCAGCAGCCGCGGCGGCGGCCGCTGCGGCCTGTCGCGCCTGCTCCTCGCGGATGCGCTCGCCCTCCTCGTACTGGGCGACCGTGGTGGCCTCGGTGTCCTGCAGGGCGGCGAGCTGGGCACGCAGCACGGAGCCCTGATCCTGGCTCTCCTTCAGGGCGGCAGCAGCGGCGACCGAGGCCTGCTGCGCCGCAACCATCGCGTCCTGCGCGGCCTGACGCAGCCGGTCCCGCTCGGCCTTGGCGAGCTCGGCCTGCTGGGCGAAGGAGGAGGCGGTCTGCTCGGCAGCCTTCGCCTTCTCGTACAGCTCGCTCTGCCGTCCGGACGCCTGGCCGAGCATGCCGAGCTTGGCGAGCAGGTCGTCGGTGGACGCCCCGCTGCCGCTGAGGAACACCTGGAGGGTCTGGTCGACACCCCCTGAGCGGTACAGCTGGGCCGCGAGGATGCCGGCGCTCTGACGGGCGCGGGTCGCCTCGTCGGCGCTCTGCTGAGCCGAGGCCTCGAGCTGCTGAGCGCGGATGTCGGCGTCGGCGAAGTCCTTCTCGGCCTGCCCGAAGACCTCCGCGGTGCGCTGGGCCTCGGCTTGGGCCGCCTGGGAGGCGGCGTCCAGCTGGGCGATGAGCGCCTGGATCTGCGTGACCTTCTCGGCGGCGGCAGCGGTGTTCGCCTTCGCGGCCTGCACATCGTCCCAGGTGGGGTAGTCGTCGGCGGCGGCGGGGGCGACCGCGCCCACGACGTTCACGCCCGCGACGAGGGCGACGAGCGCAGCAGCGAGGCTGAGCCGCGCGCGCAGCCGGCCTCCGCGTCGGCCGGGGCGCTTCCCGGCATCGGGCAGCTCGCCAGGGTGGCGCGGCTCGCCGCGGTCGGACCGGCGCGCGGCCACGTCGCGTGCGCGCCCCTGCGAGCGCAAGGAGGCGCGCCTGGTCGTACCCGTCGCGCCTGTCACGGCCGCGATCCTATGTCGGGGCTTCTCGTGGTCGCGGGACGCTCGTGGCGTGTCCCCGCACTGTCGCCGCGCTCAGGTGTGCGACGGAGCCGGAGGGCGCCGCCGGAGCAGGTCCCCCTGTCCCGGTGGACGCGTTTGGAAAAGCCAGGGCTGACCCGTATGCTTGTACGCCGGTAGTCACGGCGGGTTTCGCGCGCCGAGGCCCCATCGTCTAGTGGCCTAGGACGTCGCCCTTTCACGGCGATAACACGGGTTCGAATCCCGTTGGGGTCACAGACATCCGCACAATTGAACAGCCATCACATATGGCCCTGTAGCGCAGTCGGTTAGCGCGCCGCCCTGTCACGGCGGAGGTCGCGGGTTCAAGTCCCGTCAGGGTCGCGGAAAGACGCCCCGCCCATTGCGGGCGGGGCTTTCCGTTCCAGGCTCTGTAGCTCAGTTGGTAGAGCGCACGACTGAAAATCGTGAGGTCACGGGATCGACGCCCGTCGGAGCCACCACAAGCCAGTGGCGCATTTCCGCCAGACTCGCTGCCACGTTAGCCACGACGTCAGCCAGCGGTGTAGCCGAAGGTGTAGCCGATCACGGGTCTCCCGGTTTCAGTAGGCGTTGAAGGCGTCGACGGCCGGGGCCTCGTCCGTTCCGCTGACGAAGCGCTCGACGTCGACATCGCGCTTCGCGTTGAACGTGTTCATGACAGTCGCCTCGATCTCCCAGAACCATCGGCGGCGAGTGCCCCACGGGCCGATCGCGTCGAACTTCACTATTGACTTAACCTTTGTTCGGCGCAACACTTAAGCGCGTGCCTAAGTATCGTTTCGATCTGGACGCGGCCTTCCAGGCGCTCGCCGACGGGAAGCGCCGGGCCATGATCCAGCGGCTCAGCCGCGGCTCGGCCACGGTGAGCGAGCTCGCCGCTCCTCTGGGCCTATCCCTGCCGGCCGCCGTCCAGCACCTGGCCGTGCTCGAAGGCAGCGGGCTCGTGCACAGCCGCAAGCTCGGCCGCAGCCGGCACTGCGAGCTGGACCGGATGGCCATGGGGCGCGTGGAGCGGTGGATGACCGAGCGCCGCCAGGAGGCCGAGGAGCGCCTTGACCGCCTGGAGGCCTACCTGGCCGCACACCCCGAGGATCCCGGGCAGGGGTGACCGAGTCGCCGGCCGCGATCGGCGTACACCGGATGCCCGGCCCTGCGCCCAGCAGTCAGGGACAGCGACGAAGACCACCAGCAACCACCACGAAGGAGCACAGCCATGTCCGTGCAGTATGACGAGTTCAGCATCGAACGGCGCATCGCCGCCTCTCCCGCCCGCGTCTTCCGGGCCTTCGCCGAGCCGGAGGCGAAGTGGGAGTGGTTCGGCGGCCCGTCCCAGGTCGTCGAGCGCTCCCTCGACTTCCGTGTCGGCGGCGATGAGATCTACGAGGGGATCATGCACGGCGGTTCGCACCGCTTCGTCGCCACCTATCACGACATCGTGCAGCCCAGCCGGATCATCTACAGCTACGAGCTGTACGTGGACGACGTGAAACTCTCCGTCTCCCAGACCACGATCACGATCGAGGACGCGGACGAGGGCGCCCTGCTCACCTTCCGGGAGTACGGCGCATACCTCGACGGGCATGAGGACCCCGCGCTGCGGCGCGAGGGCACGGAGGGACTGCTGGACATGCTCGTGCAGAGCGTGGAGCAGAGCGCACACGAGCCGGGCGCGGCGGGCGAGAGCGCGTAGCACGACGGGAGCCGCCTCCCGTGGCCGCCCCCGTGGCCGCCCCCGCCACCGGCTCAGGCCTCACAGCGGTGGCCGCTAGCATGGCGCGCATGCCCGACCGCCCGCACCAGCCCCAGTGGCGGCGCGTCCCGGGGGCGACGCGGAAGGCACGGCGGGCGGCCCTGCTCGCGCTGCCCTTGGTCGGCCTCCTGGCCGGGTGCAGCGCCGGGGCCGTCACACCGCGGCAGCTGCCCAGTCCGACGGGCACCGCAGCAGCCGGCTGCCCCGCCGTCGCCGGCACCCAGCAGATCGACGTCGACGGGGAGCTGGACCAGTTCGGCCTGCACGGCCAGCTGCCGCCGGGACATTGCGACTACGACGACGTGAGCGGCCTCTACTCCCCCGGCGACCACTTCGTGATCGTCGTGTGGCCCGAGCCGCCGGCCGGGCTGCTCGACGCGATCTCGGCCCTGGCAGGGGCATCCGGCTTCGACGCGCAGCCCACCGCCGACCCGCAGTTCCCCGACGGCGAGGTGCGAGCCTGGTCGTCCGACACGATCTCCGGCGCGGTCATCTCCTTCGACCGGCTGCCGTCGCAGGCGGCGCCGGCCGGCTACGAGGCCTGGGTCGGCAAGCCCCTGGCCTGGGCAGGGCTGCACGCGCCGAGCTCCTGACGACGGCGCCGGGTCGCGATGAGCCGGCACCCGCGCCCGCGGGCCCGCCCGGTCGCCCCGCACGCCCGTGCCCAGTCGCGATGACCCGGCGCACCCCGGCCGTGCACCAGGATGGAGCAGGAGGAGCCATGACGACGAGCACGCCGAACACGACGAACACGACCCCCGCGGCCGGCAGCGCGAACGTCCTCGTCTCCGCCGCAGGGGGCCTGGGCCGGATCACCCTGAACCGGCCCGCCGCGATCAACGCGCTGGACCACGCCATGATCCTCGCGATCACGCGGCAGCTGGATGCGTGGCGGACCGACGACACGATCCGCGCCGTCCTGCTCACCGGCAACGGCGAGCGCGGCTTCTGCGCCGGCGGCGACGTGCGGGCGATGGCCCGCGACTCCCGCGAGGGACGCCCGCAGGGCACGCTCGCCTATCTGCGCGACGAGTACCGGCTGGACCGTCTCATCGCGAGCTATCCCAAGCCGGTCGTCTCCCTCATGGACGGCATCGCGATGGGCGGAGGGATCGGCATCGGCGGCAACGCGAGCGTGCGGGTCGTGACCGAGCGCTCGCGCCTGGCGATGCCCGAGACGCGCATCGGCTTCGCACCCGATGCCGGCGGCAGCTTCCTGCTCTCGCGTGCACCCGGGCAGCTGGGCGTGCACCTCGCCCTGACCGCCGGCACGATGACCGGCGCGGACGCGATCGGCGCCGGCTTCGCCGATGTGTGCACAGCCTCCGAGCGCCTGCCCGAGCTCGTCGAAGCCCTGCAGGCCGACGGCGGACAGGATCCGCAGGCGGTCGCGCGCGCCTTCGCCGCCGAGCCGCCGCCCTCCCCCCTGGCGGCCGAGCGCGCGTGGATCGACGCCTGCTACGCGCAGGGCTCCGTGCTGGAGATCCTGGATCGGCTCCGGTCGCGCGCCGAGACTGCCGCGCACGAGGCGGCAGAGGAGATCCTCCGGCACGCTCCTCGAGCCGTGAGCGTGGCCCTCGAGCTGGTCCGCCGCGCCCGGTCTCTGCCGGACGCGTCCAGCGCGTTGGAGGCGGAGTGGCGGATGGCCAGCGGGCTGGCCGTGCTGCCCGACTTCGTCGAAGGGGTGCGCGCCCAGCTCATCGACAAGGACCGCGCACCGCGCTGGGACCCCGCACGGCTGGAGGACGTCGACGCGGACGAGGTGGAGCGCATCCTCGCCACCGCCCCGCCCGAGCCGCTCTGAGCCGCTCCGAGCCGCCTCAAGCCGCTCCGACCTGCCCGGCCGGCACGCCGCTCAGCGCGGCAGGCTCGCCTCGATCAGTCCGGTGATCGCGTCGTCGTCGGGCTTGGTGGGCGAACGGAAGCGCTTTACGCTCCCGTCGGGCAGCACGAGGAACTTCTCGAAGTTCCACAGCACCCGCCCCGAGATGCCCAGGGAGTCGCGCGCCTTCGTCAGCTCCGCGAACAGGGGATGCCGGTAGCGCCCGTTCACCCAGGCCTTGTTCAGCATCGGGAAGGTGACGCCCCAGGTGGTGGAGCAGTACTCCTGGATCTCCTCCGCCGAGTCCAGCTCCTGCTTGAACTGGCTGGACGGGACCCCGAGCACGGTGAAGCCGCGTTCGGCGTAGCGCCGCTGCAGCTGCTCCAGCGCCTCGTACTGGGGGCTGAAGCCGCAGCGCGAAGCCACGTTGACGACCAGCACCGGACCGTCTCCGGCGAGCTCGCCGAAAGTCGTCCTGCGGCCGTCGATCGTCTCGAGCTCGACGGCGTCGATCTGCCTGGCATTGCCCATGGCGGCCACGCTACTCCCGAATCCCGGCACCGCGGCCGCGGCGGAGGATACGGCACCGAAGTCCCCCCGGACAAGGCGCGGACCGGTCCGCGAGGCGCGGGGCTAAGGTGAGCGCAAATGCCCGAAGCTGCTGCCGCAGCGGCGCCCGCTTCGGCGGACCGCGCGCGCTGGCAGGCCTTCGCGGTCTGCGTCTCGGTCGCCGCGCTGACGATCCTGGACCTGTCCAAGGTCAACGTGGCGCTGCCCTCCATCGAGGCCTCGCTCGGGGCCGGCTCGACCGAGCTGCAGCTCATCGTCGCCGGCTACGCGCTCGCCTACGGCCTGGCGCTGGTCCCCTCGGGCCGGCTCGGGGACCTGTATTCGCGCCGCACGATGTTCATCATCGGCCTGACCGCCTTCACGGCGACGAGCACCGTGTGCGCGCTCGCCCCGAACGTGCAGCTGCTCGTGATCGGCCGGATCCTGCAGGGAGTCGCAGCGGGCATCCAGATGCCGCAGGTCATCGGGCTCGTGCAGCAGCTGTTCCAGGGCGAGGCCCGGGCAAGGGCCTTCGGCGCCTTCGGCGCCACCGTGGGGATCACCACCGCGCTCGGGCCGACCCTCGGCGGCGTGCTCATCGCGATCGGCGGGCCGACCGACGGATGGCGCTGGCTGTTCTGGATGAACGTCCCGCTCGGGCTCGCGGCGATCTGGTTCGCCGCGCGCCTGCTGCCGCGCACCCGCTCGAGCGACGCGCAGGCCCGCCAGCTCGACCCGGTCGGCATCCTCCTGCTCGGCATCACCACCTTCAGCCTGCTGCTTCCCTTCGTGCTCACCACCGGCAGCCCCTCGGACGACCCCCGCCGGTGGCTGTGGCTGGGCGGCATGATCTTCGGCGGGGCCGCCTTCGTGCTCTGGGAGAACCGCTACAAGCGCGGCGGCCGCTCCCCCCTCGTGGACTTCGGGCTCTTCAGGCGCACCTCCTACCGGGACGGCATCCTCATCGCCGGCGTCTACTTCGCCGCTGCGCCCTCGATGTTCCTGCTCAACACGCTGTTCCTGCAGGAAGGACTGGGCCTGCAGCCGGTCTTCGCCGGGATGGTGACGATCCCCTTCGCGCTCGCCTCGGCCGTCTCGGCCTGGGTGGGCGGCCGACTGGTGCTGCGCATCGGCCGGCTCCTCGTGGTCATCGGGCTGTGCGGCGTGATCGCCGGCTTCCTGCTCGCCGCCCTCGCGGCGACGCTTCCGCCGGCCGGGCTCTCGCCCTGGCTCATCTCCGCGGCCATGCTCCTCGCCGGCAGCGGAGCCGGCTTCGTCATCTCGCCCAACCAGACCCTCACGCTCGCCGATGTGCCGCTGCGGGAGGCCGGCGTCGCCGGCTCTCTCGCACAGGTGGCCCAGCGCGTGGGCACGGCGATCGGGACGGCGGCGGTCTCCGCCGCCTTCTTCTCCACGATCTACCGGGAGGACGGCACCCAGCAGCAGCTGGTCGAATACCACGACGCGTACCGCGGCGCCGTCCTCATCGTGCTCGCCCTCGTGGCCGCGGCGCTCGCGCTGAGCCTGCTCGATCTGCTCCTGCGCCGGCACGGGACACAGACGGACCCTGTCGCCCCCGCCGTCGAAACTGATTAGATCGGAGAAGACGACACCGAGCGAGACGGGCCGCCGCCCTCTCCCAGGAGGACGACGACATGAGCACCACCCAGCCCGCCACGCCCGACATCGCCCTGGCCGACAGCCACGACCGGATCCGCGTGCACGGCGCACGCGAGCACAACCTCAAGGACGTGAGCGTCGAGCTGCCCAAGCGCCGTCTCACCGTCTTCACGGGCGTCTCCGGCTCCGGCAAGAGCTCGCTCGTGTTCGGCACCATCGCCGCCGAATCGCAGCGGCTCATCAACGAGACCTACAGCGCCTTCGTGCAGGGCTTCATGCCCACCCTCGCCCGACCGGACGTCGACGTGCTCGAAGGACTGACCACGGCGATAATCGTCGACCAGGAACGCCTCGGCGCGAACGCCCGGTCCACCGTCGGCACGGTGACCGACGCCAACGCGATGCTGCGCATCCTGTTCAGCCGGATCGGTCAGCCCTATGTCGGCCCTCCCACAGCCTTCTCCTTCAACGTCGCCTCCGTCCGCGCGAGCGGGGCGATCACGGTGGAACGCGGCGCGGGCGGCGGCAAGACCTCCGAGCAGACCTTCACCCGGCTGGGCGGCATGTGCCCCCGTTGCGAGGGGATGGGATCGGTCACGGACATCGACCTCGGGCAGCTCTTCGACGAGAGCAAGTCCCTCCTGGAGGGAGCGATCACCATCCCCGGGTACACGGCCGACGGCTGGAACGTGCGCATCTTCAGCGAGTCCGGCTTCGTGGACCCGAGCAAGCCGATCCGCGACTACACACCGCAGGAGCGGCACGACTTCCTGTACAAGGAGCCCACCAAGATCAAGGCCGCCGGCATCAACCTCAGCTACGAGGGCCTCGTGCCCAAGGTGCAGAAGTCGTTCCTGTCCAAGGACGTCGAGGCGATGCAGCCGCACATCCGCGCCTTCGTGGAGCGCGCCGTCACCTTCACGGTGTGCCCCGACTGCGGCGGGAGCCGGCTCAACGAGGCGGCGCGCTCCTCGAAGATCCGCGGGATCAGCATCGCCGACGCCTGCGCCATGCAGATCAGCGACCTCGCCGCTTGGGTACGGGAGCTGGACGAGCCGTCGGTGGCGCCCCTCCTGGCGGTGCTCGGCCAGACCCTGGAGTCCTTCGACCGCATCGGCCTGGGCTACCTCAGCCTCGACCGGCCGTCGGGCACCCTCTCCGGCGGAGAGGCGCAGCGCACGAAGATGATCCGGCACCTCGGCTCGTCCCTCACCGACGTGACCTACGTCTTCGACGAGCCCTCCGTCGGGCTGCACCCCCACGACATCGGCCGGATGAACGAGCTGCTGCTGCAGCTGCGGGACAAGGGCAACACCGTGCTCGTCGTCGAGCACAAGCCCGAGGTCATCGCCATCGCCGACCACGTGGTCGACCTCGGCCCGGGAGCGGGCAGCGCAGGCGGCCAGGTGATGTACGAGGGCACGGTCGAGGGACTGCGCTCCAGCGGCACCCTGACCGGCCGCCACCTCGACGACCGCGCCCGGCTCAAGCCGGCCGTGCGCACGCCCAGCGGCGTGCTGCCGGTGCGGGGCGCCACCACGAACAACCTGCGCGAAGTGAGCGTGGACATCCCCCTGGGCGTCCTCGTGGTCGTGACCGGGGTGGCCGGCTCGGGCAAGAGCTCCCTCATCCACGGGTCCGTCTCCGGCCGGGAGGGCGTGGTGGCGATCGACCAGGGGGCGATCAAGGGCTCGCGGCGGAGCAACCCGGCGACCTACACCGGACTGCTCGACCCGATCCGCTCCGCCTTCGCGAAGGCGAACGGCGTGAAGCCCGCGCTGTTCAGCCCGAACTCGGCCGGCGCGTGCCCCGCCTGCAACGGCGCCGGGGTCATCTACACCGATCTCGGCGTGATGGCCGGGGTGGCGGTGACCTGCGAGGAGTGCGAGGGCAGGCGCTTCCAGGCCTCCGTGCTGGAGTACCGCCTGGGAGGCCGGGACATCAGCGAGGTGCTCGCGATGCCCGTCACCGAGGCGGAGAGCTTCTTCTCCTCCGATCAGGCGCGCGTGCCCGCGGCGCACGCGATCCTCGGCCGCCTGGCCGACGTGGGGCTGGGCTACCTGAGCCTGGGGCAGCCGCTCACCACGCTCTCCGGGGGCGAGCGGCAGCGGCTGAAGCTGGCCGCCCAGATGGCCGAGAAGGCATCCAGCTATGTGCTCGACGAGCCCACGACGGGCCTGCACCTCGCGGACGTCGAGCAGCTGCTGGGCCTGCTGGACCGGCTGGTCGACTCCGGCCGCTCCGTCATCGTGATCGAGCACCACCAGGCGGTCATGGCGCACGCGGACTGGATCATCGACCTCGGCCCCGGGGCAGGGCACGACGGCGGCAGGATCGTCTTCGAGGGGACCCCGGCCGAGCTCGTCGCGGCGCGCTCAACGCTCACCGGCCAGCATCTCGCCGCGTATCTCGAGGCTTCGGGCCGGTAGCCGGCGGTCCCGCACGCGCCGCACGCCTCGCGTGCTGCACAAGCAGCGCCGGGGCGCCGCGCACCGCCTCAGGGTCTGGCAGGCTGAGGACATGACATCTCCCGACTACGTCCCTCTCGACGAGCGCGCCCAGGCGCTCTTCGACAGCACCGAGTACGCCACGGTCGCCACCCTCGAGCCCGGGGGCCAGCCGCAGCTGTCCGTGGTCTGGGTGGCGCGCGACGGGGACCGCGCGATCTTCAGCACCACCCGAGGCCGGCGCAAGACGGAGAACCTCGAGCGCGATCCGCGCTGCACGCTGCTGATCTTCCCGCGGGCGGAGCCGTACACCTACCTCGAGCTGCGCGGAACGGTGGAGATCGAGGACGATCCCGCCTCCGCGCTCATCGAGCAGCTGTCGCTCAAGTACACGGGGAACTCGTACACGAGCGACGCGCCCGGCACCCGGCGCGTGATCGTCCGTCTCAATCCCTACAAGCTGCTCTGGCACTGATCCCTGAGGAGAACCATGACCACCTACGCCGTCACCGCCGCAACGGGCCATCTCGGCCGGCTCGCCATCGACGCCCTGCTGGAACGCGTCCCGGCCTCCGAGGTCGTCGCGATCGTCCGCGACGCCGGGAAGGCGCAGGAGATCGCCGCCCGCGGAGTCGACGTCCGCCTCGCCGCCTATGACCAGCCGGAGGCGCTGCATGCGGCGCTGGAGGGCGTCGACCGGCTGCTGCTCATCTCCGGCAGCGAGGTCGGGAAGCGGGTGCAGCAGCACCGCAACGTGATCGATGCGGCGAAGGCAGCCGGAACGGGCCGGGTCGTCTACACGAGCGCGCCGCACGCGACCACCAGCGCTCTCGTGCTCGCCCCCGAGCACAAGGCCACCGAGGAGTATCTGACCTCCTCCGGACTCGCCTACACGATCGTGCGCAACAACTGGTACACCGAGAACTACGTCCGCGACGTCCAGCAGGCCGCGCAGACCGGCGAGATCGTGGGCGCCTACGGCGAGGGCAGGGTGGCGACCGCCACGCGGGCGGACCTCGCCGAGGGCGCCGTCGTCGCGCTGCTGGGCGATGAGCACGCGGGCAAGGTCTACGAGTTCTCGGGAGAGTACGCCTGGAGCTTCCCGGAGCTGGCCGCCGCCGCCTCGGCGATCCTCGGCAAGCCGGTCGTGTACCGCGACGTCGACGGTGCGACGCTCGTGGAGGAGCTCACCTCCGCCGGGGTTCCCGAGGAGGCAGCGGGCTTCTTCGCCGCGATCGCCGCGAACATCTCCGACGGGCTGCTCGCGGACGCCACCCGCGATCTCGCCACCCTGCTGGGCCGTCCCACGACGCCGCTGGAGCAGGGCCTGCGGGCGGCGTTCACCTCCTGACCCGGCGCCCTGCCGCCGCCCCTACACGGGAACGTCGAGCCTGCCCACCATCGCCCACACGGCGCGGATGAGGGCAGGCTCGGCGAGGCCGATCTCCCGCAGCAGGCGGTAGTCCAGCGCATCCGCGCTGCGGCGGTGGTGCGCCGCGTCAGGGGTGTCGCGCAGAGCCGAGAGCCGTGCCAGCGCGTACTCGGCGGCCATCCCGTCGCGCTCCAGCGCGTCGTCGCGCAGCCGGAGGACCACGAGCTCATCGACAGTGGGCAGCTCGGGCATGAAGTCCCAGGGGTCCTCCCCCTCGCGCGCTCGACGGTCGATGAGGACCGCGCGCTCCAGCCGCGCGTCGTGCCGCAGCCCTTCGAGCTGCCCCTCTGTCATCGCCACGAGACCACGCTAGGGCTCGTTCCTGGAGATGGCGATCATGTCCTCGCGTGGCACCACCTTGATGCGCGTGCGCCCCTCGGCCTCGCCGAGGGCGAGCTCATGCGCGTCCAGGCGCCACCAGCCCTCGATCGTGGTGTACGCGACGCCGCGCTCCTGCAGCAGCGCCGGGATACGATCCTCCTCCGGCTGCGCGGGCGACCACCAACGCTCGGAGTCCTCCAGGAGGTGGCGCACGGTCTCGGAGGCATCGGACTTCGTGTGACCGATCAGGCCGACCGGGCCGCGCTTGATCCAGCCCGTGGCGTACAGCCCGCGGATCGGGGCGCCTTCCTCGTCCACCACGCGGCCCTCCTCGTTGCGGATCACGCCACGCAGCTCGTCGAAAGGCACGCCAGGCAGAGGACTGCCGAAGTAGCCGACCGCACGGTAGAGCGCCTGGACCTCGACCTCGCGGTACTCGCCGGTGCCCACCACACCGCCGCGGCCGTCCGGGGCCATGCGCTCGTAACGCAGCGCGCCCACCGCGGGCCCGGCGTCCGTGCTGCGCGGGAGCACCTCGACGGGGCGCGCATAGAAGTGAAGGTGCAGGCGCCGGCCGGCCTCGGGCAGCTCACCCGCCTCCCGGGCGGCCTGCCGCTCCCGCCACTGGGTGAGGACGCGGTCGATCACCAGGAGCTGCTTGTTCGCCGCGATCGCCTCGCGGCTCGCCTCGTCCTGGATGAAGTCCTCCTCATAGAGGACCATGTCCACGTCGCGGACCTCGCCGAGCTCCCGCAGCTCCAGCGGGGTGAACTTCACCTGGGCGGGGCCGCGCCGACCGAAGACGTGCACGTCCGTCACCGGCGAGGCCTTCAGTCCCGCGTAGACGTTCGCGGGGATCTCCGTGGGCAGCAGGTCGTCGGCATGCTTGGCGAGCATGCGCGAAACGTCCAGCGCCACGTTGCCGTTGCCGATCACGGCGACGGACGACGCGGTCAGGGGCCATTCGCGCGGCACGTCCGGGTGTCCGTCGAACCAGTTCACGAAGTCCGCGGCCCCGTAGGAGCCGGGCAGCTCGATGCCGGGGATGTCCAGCGCGGCGTCCCGGATGGCGCCGGTCGCGAAGATCACGGCATGGTAGTGGCGCTGGAGGTCCTCGAGGGTGATGTCGGCGCCGTAGTCGACGTTGCCGAAGTAGCGGATGTCCCCCCGATCGAGCACCTCCCGCAGCGCGGAGATGATCCCCTTGATGCGCGGGTGATCCGGGGCGACGCCGTAGCGGACCAGCCCGTAGGGCGCCGGGAGGCGCTCGAACAGGTCGATGGACACCTCACCCGGCTCGACCGCCTTCGTCAGGATGTCGGCGGCGTAGATGCCGGCAGGACCTGCCCCGACCACCGCGACGCGCAGCGGCAGCGCTGCGCCGCTCAGCTCTGGACTGCTCATGCGTGCCGGTCGACGATCTCGTGGGCGAAACGGATGAGCGCCTCCTTGACCTGCCCGTCGGGAAGCGGGTCCAGGGCGGCGACGGCATCGGCCGACCAGCGGGCGGCGTCCTGCCGGGCGCGGGCGGTCGCCGGGTGGGCGGCGAGCTCGGCGATGGCGGTGTCGAGCTCAGCGGAGGGCTCGCTCTGCCCCTCCTCGTGGGCGGCCGTCTCGGCCGCGACGCCCCGCAGGATGCGGTCCGCGAGCTCCTCCGCGGCCGGATCCTCCTGGGCCGCGGAGAGCAGATGAAGCATCGGCAGCGTGCGCACCCCCGCGCGGATGTCGGTTCCCGCGCGCTTGCCGGTGCGATCGGCATGGGGCGAGAGGTCGATGACGTCGTCGACGATCTGGAAGGCGACGCCGACGCGTTCGCCGAAGCGGCCCACGGCGACGACCTGCTCCTCGGGAGCTCCGCCGAAGATCGCCCCCAGACGCGCCGCCGCCGCGATGAGCGAGCCGGTCTTGTCGGCCAGCACCTGCAGGTAGAAGGCGGTCTCGTCGTCGCCCGGCTGAGGGCCGACGGTCTCGGCGAGCTGACCGAGGCACAGCCGCTCGAAGGTGTCGGCCTGCAGCGCGATGGCGCGCTCTCCCAGGGCGGAGATGATCCGGCTCGCGCGGGCGAAGAGGAGATCTCCGGCGAGGATCGCGACCGAGTTGCCCCACACGAGATGAGCCGAGGCGACGCCGCGGCGCAGGCCCGCCTCGTCCATCACGTCGTCGTGATACAGCGAGGCGAGATGGGTGATCTCCACCGTCTGGGCCGCCTTGATGACCTGCTCGTTCGGGCCCGAGCCCAGCTCCGACACGAGGAGGGTCAGCAAGGGACGCACGCGCTTCCCGCCGGCCTCCATGAGGTAGCGGCCGGCAGCGTCGGCGATGGGATTGGTGAAGCGCAGCTGCTCGCGCAGACCGTCCTCCACGCGTTGCAGGCCGTCCTCGAGGCGCTGGTGGATGGCCCTGTCCTCGGCGTTCGCGAGGATGCGCTCGGCCAGCTCGAGGCTCGCCGCGGAGCGGGAGGCGTCCAGACTCGCGTCCATCGACTGCTCCGTCATGCGACGGCCTCCGCCTCGTCGTGGGTCTGACCCTCGCTGCGCGTCCGGCTCGGGGCCGCCTCGGCCTCCGAGCCCGGCTCACCGGGCGCCTCCGCGCCCTGCGCGGGCTTGAATCCGCGGTGCAGCGCGACCACGCCGAGGCTCAGGTTCCGGTACCTCACCTCGCGGTACCCCGCCCGGCGAAGCCAGGAGGCGAGGGTGAGCTGGTCGGGCCACTGCTCGATGCTCTCGGCGAGGTACTCGTAGGCGCCCGCGTTGCCGTTCACGAGACTCGCCAGCCGAGGCAGGACGCTGCGCAGATAGCGCAGGTACGGCACTCGGACCAGGGCCGCGGGCGGGCGCGAGAACTCGCAGATCACGATGCGGCCCCCGGGCCTGGTCACCCGGAACATCTCGCTCAGTGCGAGCTCGGGCCGCTCCACGTTGCGCAGCCCGAAGGAGATCGTCGTGGCGTCGAACTCGCCGTCCTGGAAGGGCAGGTCCATCGCGTCCGCCTGCACGAAGCTCACCCGCGGGTTGCCGGCGAGCCGCGCCCGGCCGACCGCGATCATGCCCGGCGAGAAGTCCGCTGCGACGACCGAGGCGCCGCCCGCCGCGAGCGCGGCGCTGGACGTTCCCGTCCCCGCCGCGAGATCGAGGATGCGCTCTCCGGGCTGCGGGTCGACCGCGCGCGTGGTGGCGACGCGCCAGAGGCGGTCGTTGCCGGCCGACAGGACCGCGTTGGCGCGGTCGTAGTGGCCGGCGACCGCGTCGAACATCGCCGCGACGCGCTCCGGCTGCTTCGTACTGTCGGGCCTCGACACCGTTCAATGCTACTGGCGCCCCGAGGATCGCGCGGCGGCCCGGCCCCGCGCCGATCTAGACTCGGCGCGTGGCATCCACCGGGACCGTGCCGGCTTCCCCGGCACCGCGCCTGTACGCGCGCTCCGCGCCCCTGGACGAGTTCCCGGAGCTGATCGACTACGTCGACCCCCGCGAGCCGCTGCTCTGGGTGCGCCGGGGAGACGGCCTGGTCGGGCAGGGGGTCGCGCACCGCATCGTCACGCGCGGACCAGAGCGCTTCGCGGAGGCGGCGCGTCAGTGGCGGGAGCTCGTGAGCCGAGCCGACGTCGAGGACGGCGTCGGTCTGGTCGGAAGCGGGCTCGTCGCCTTCGGCTCCTTCGCCTTCGCCGACGCATCGCAGGCCGAGAGCGTCCTGCTCGTGCCGCGCAGGCTCATCGGCATCCGCGACGGCCGCTGCTGGGTGACGCGCATCTGGGCCGAGGGCGAGACGGAGCCCGAGCCGCCCGTGCGCAGCGGGGACCGAAGCTTCGGCTCCGCACGCGTCGTCTTCTCCGCGGGCGCGCAGTCACCCGAGGGCTACCTGAGCGCCGTCGAGGAGGCGGTACGGCGCATCCGCTCCAGCGAGCTGGCGAAGGTCGTCCTGGCCCGGGACGCGGTGGGCTCGCTGCCGGCGCCCGCCGACCTGCGCGCCCCCATCCTCCGGCTCGCCCAGGCGTACACGCGCTGCTGGATCTTCGCGGTCGAGGGGCTGCTCGGGGCGAGCCCCGAGACGCTGATCACCGTGCACGAAGGCGTCGCCACGGCGCGGGTGCTCGCCGGCACGGCCTCCCGCGGGGCGGATCGCGGCGCGGACCAGGCCGCCGCACAGGCACTGGCGGCCAGTGAGAAGGACCACGACGAGCACGCCTTCGCCGTCGAGAGCGCGGTGGCGAGCCTGCGACCGCATGTGCGGGCGCTCAGCCGCAGCGAGGAGCCGTTCACCCTCAAGCTGCCGAACGTCTGGCATCTGGCCAGCGACATCGAGGCGGAGGTAGCCGACGGCTCGGACTCGCTCGCTCTCGCGGCGGCGCTGCACCCCACGGCCGCGGTCGCCGGCAGCCCCCCGGAGCTCGCGCTGCGCGTGATCGCCGAGCTGGAGCCCTTCGACCGGGAGCGCTATGCGGGCCCGGTCGGCTGGATCGACGCGGAGGGCGACGGCGAATGGGCGATCGCCCTGCGATGCGCCTCCGTGAGCTTCCCGGGCCAGGAGCCCGGCGGCGGGAGCGACCGGGGCGTGGTGCACGCCTACGCCGGGGCGGGGATCGTCGGGGAGTCGGATCCTCAGCGCGAGCTCGCGGAGACGCGGGTGAAGTTCCGGCCGATCCTCGACGCGTTCGCCTGAGGCGGCGTCCCGGCGGCAAGGGGACCGTCGGCCCCGTTCCGTATGAGAATGGAACGCCCATGTCCGCGCCTGCGCCCGCCAGCCCCTCCCTGCCGCGCATCTCGTATCCCGACGAGCTGCCGGTCAGCGCACGGCGCGAGGATATCGCCGAGGCGATCCGCCGGCACCAGGTGGTCGTCGTGGCGGGCGAGACGGGCTCGGGGAAGACGACGCAGCTGCCGAAGATCTGCCTGGAGCTCGGCCGGCGCGCGATCGCGCACACGCAGCCGCGCCGCATCGCGGCTCGGGCCGTGGCCGAACGCATCGCGCAGGAGCTCGGCACCGAGCTGGGCGGCGCCGTCGGCTACCGGGTGCGCTTCACCGATCGCGCGAGCCGGGACACCCTGGTGACCCTCATGACGGACGGGATCCTGCTGAACGAGCTCGGCCGCGACCGGACGCTCTCCCGCTACGACACGATCATCATCGACGAGGCGCACGAGCGCAGCCTGAACATCGACTTCCTGCTGGGCTACCTCGTCCGGCTGCTGCCGCAGCGCCCGGAGCTGAAAGTCATCGTGACCTCGGCCACGATCGACCCGGAGAGCTTCGCACGCCACTTCGGCGGGGCGCCGGTCATCGAGGTCTCGGGGCGCAGCTATCCGGTGGAGATCCGCTACCGCCCGCTGCTGGACGAGGACGCCGAGGGCGACACCGATGTGGACGCCTCGGCTGCGCCGCGCAGTTCCACGCCCCCTCGTGACTCGGCGCCCGCTGGTGACTCGGCGCCCCCGCGGGGGCGGGGCGCACGCGACCTCATGGAGGGCATCCTGGACGCCCTGGAGGAGCTGGAGCGCGAGCCGGACGGCGACGTGCTCGTATTCCTCTCGGGCGAGACGGAGATCCGCGATGCGCAGGACGCCGTCTCCGGCTGGGCGGCGCGCCGCGCCCGGGCGGGCGCGGTGGAGGTGGTGCCGCTCTACGGCCGGCTCACCCCGGAGGAGCAGCACCGCGTCTTCCGCACGCCCCCGCCGGGGACCCGGCGGCGCGTGGTGCTCGCCACGAACGTCGCGGAGACCAGCCTCACCGTGCCGGGCATCCGCTATGTCATCGACGCCGGCACCGCCCGCATCAGCCGCTACAGCGCGCGGGCAGGGGTGCAGCGCTTGCCGATCGAGCCGATCTCGCAGGCGTCTGCCGCTCAGCGTGCGGGCCGCTCGGGGCGCACCGCCCCCGGGATCGCCATCCGACTGTACGCGCAGGAGGACTTCGAGCGCCGTCCGGAGTTCACAGACCCGGAGATCGTGCGCACGAGCCTCGCCTCGGTGATCCTCCGGATGGCACAGCTGCGCCTGGGCCGCATCGAGGAGTTCCCGTTCCTGCAGGCACCCGATGCCCGGGGGATCGCCGAGGGGCTCGATCTGCTGGACGAGCTGTCGGCCATCGAGACCGGACAGGCGGACGGGGGTCAGCTCCGGCTGACGGCGATCGGCCACGCGCTGGCCCGGCTGCCGATCGAGCCGCGCTTCGCCCGCATGATCGTGGAGGCCGAGCGGCTCGGCGTGCGCGACGAGGTGACCGCGATCGTCGCCGGCCTGAGCGTGCAGGACCCGCGGGAGCGGCCTGCGGAGGCTCGAGCCGCAGCCGACAGCGCCCACGCCCGTTTCACCGATCCCGGAAGCGACTTCCTCAGCCTGCTCAACCTCTGGCGGTACCTCGGCGAGCGCCAGGCGGAGCTGTCCGGCAACGCCTTCCGGCGTATGTGCCGCGCGGAATATCTCAACGTGCTGCGCGTGCGCGAGTGGCAGGACGTCAACCGGCAGCTGTCCCGGCTCGCCGCCGAGGCGCTTCGGGAAGGGCGAGGGCACCGCCACCGTCGAGGCGGTGAGCCGCAGGACGGCGCCGAGCCGGAGCGCACCCGTCGCCCCCTGAGCGAGCGCACGGCCGGCCCGGGCGCCCTCGCCGATGCGGTGCATCGCAGCATCCTCACCGGACTGCTGGGACGCATCGGCGTGCTCGCCCCGGGCGCCGCCGGCGGCCGGAGCGCCGCCGCAGGCAAGGACGCCCGGGCAGCGGCAGCGGCGGGGGAGTACCTCGGCGCACGCGGGCGACGCTTCTCGATCTTTCCCGGCTCCGTGCTGGCCAAGCGACGTCCCGCGGCCGTGATGGCCGCCGAGCTGGTGGAGACCAGCCGGCTGTTCGCCCGGGTCTGCGCCGCGATCGATCCGGCGTGGGCTGAGCGGCCCGCCGGCGAGCGCGCACGGCGGACCTTCTCGGAGCCGCGCTGGGATCGCGTCCACGGCTCAGCTGTCGCGGACGAGAGGGTGACCCTCTACGGCGTGCCGATCGTGCCCAAGCGCCGCATCCAGTTCGCACGCGTCGATCCGGTCCAGGCGCGCGAGCTGTTCATCCGGCACACGCTCGTCGCCGGGGAATGGCCCGAGGGCGCCCGGCGGGGGGAGGCGTGGCGCTTCGAACGCGAGAACGCGGCGCTGCGACGGGAGGTCGCTCAGGCCGCCGCCCGGGGCAGGGAGGGCACGGCGATCGACGACGACGAGGCGGTCTTCGCCTTCTTCGACGCGCGCATTCCCGCGGAGATCGCCTCCGCTCGGGCCTTCGAGGGCTGGTGGCGGACGGCGCGCGCCGAACAGCCCGGGCTGCTCGACCTCAGCCGCGCCGACCTGCCCGGAGTGCCCTCCGTCGATCAGGCCAGCCATCCGGACCACTGGCGGCAGGGCGAGCAACGGCTCCCGTTGCGGTACCGCTTCGAGCCCGGCGCGCCGGACGACGGCGTGACGGCGATCGTGCCGCTGGCGCTGCTGCCCCGGCTGGAGCCGGCGGACTTCACCTGGATGCCGCCGGGGCTGCGCGCCGAGCTCGCCACCGCCTGCCTGCGACTGCTGCCCAAGGCCCTGCGCCGCCACCTGGTGCCCGCCGCCGAGTGGGCGCAGCGCCTGCTCGCCGAGCTGCCCGCCGAACCGGATGGCAGGAGCTTCGTGGAGGCTCTCGCCGCGACGATCTCGCGCACCCTGCGCCTGTCCGCCGCTGCAGAAGACTTCGACCTGAGCCGACTGCCGGAGCATCTGCGAATGCGCTTCCAGGTGGTGGACGCCGACGGTCGCGTGCTGGGCAGCGGCAGGCAGCTGCAGGAGCTGCAGCAGAGGCTGGCGGACCGCGCCCGGGAGGCCGTCGCGGTTCGGGTGCAGACGCAGGAGGCCGCGGGGCGCGGCGCCGGCGAGCACAGCAGGACGGTCGACGACGGCTCCGGGCGGGCCGCTGCCCGGCCGCAGCGCGGGCCGATCGCCGAGCGGGCCGGGCTGCGGAGCTGGGAGCTCGGCGAGCTCCCAGCCTTCGTCGACGTGCCGGGAGGCGGACGCTCCGGCGCACGCTACGTGGTGCGCGCGTACCCCGCCCTCGTGCCCGAAGGGGACGCTGTCGCCCTGCGGCTGCTCGGAAGCGCCGAGGAGCAGGCCGCCGCTCACCCCGCGGGGGTGCGACGGCTGCTGCGGCTCGCGCTGCCGTCTCCGCTGCCCTATGTGCAGGAGCACCTCACCGCGGCCGAGAAGCTCAGCCTCGCCTCCTCGCCCTATCCGGGCGGCCCCGCGGGACTGCTGGACGACGGCCTGGACGCGATCATCGCCGACCGCCTCGCCCGGCTCTGCCCCGACGGGATGATCCGCTCCGCGGAGGACTACGAACGGGTGCTGTCCGAGGTGACCGCGGCGAGCATGGACGAGCTCTTCCGACTGGCCGGCCTGGCCGCGCGCATCCTCGACGGCTGGCGCCGAGCTGACCGCGCCATCCGCGACACGCCTGCACGCGAGCATCTGCCCGCACTGCAGGACGCGCGCGCGCAGCTGGACGCCCTGGTGTTCCCCGGCTTCCTCTCCCGGACCGGCCTGGAGAGGCTGCCGCGGCTTCCCGTGTATCTGGAGGCGCTGCGACTGAGGCTGGAGCGCTTGCCCGGGGACGCCGCCCGCGACCGGGCGCGCATGGCCGAGGTTCGCACAGCCACGGAGCGCTACCTGGGCGCGGGCGGGACGCTCCCTCTGGAGCCCGGCACCCCAGCGGGCGTGGTGAGCGCCCGGTGGCTGCTGGAGGAGCTGCGCGTCAGCCTCTGGGCCCAGCAGCTGGGCACAGCCGGGCCCGTGTCGCTGCAGCGGATCGTCAGAGCCCTGACCCCCTGACCCCGGCCCTGAGCGCGGGATCACGGAGGCGCTCGGGACCCGTGGCCCCGGCGGTCAGCCCAGCCGGGCCCGCTGCTCCTCCACGTCGAAGTCCGCGGGCGGCCATTGCGGGTCGATCCGCCGCAGGGTGTCGATCAGCAGCCGCTGCACGGCGAGCCGCGCGTACCACTTCTTGTTCGCCGGCACCACGTACCAGGGAGCCTGCGGGATCGAGGTGCGGTCGAAGACGATCTGGTAGGCCTCGTCGTACTGGTCCCAGCGCTCCCGCTCGTCGATGTCGCCGACCTCGAACTTCCAGTGCTTCTCCGGGCGGTCGAGCCGCTCCAGCAGCCGCTTGCGCTGCTCGTCGCGGCTGATGCGCAGCATCACCTTGATGATGCGGGTGCCGATGGCGGCCAGCCCCTTCTCGAACTCGACGATCGCGCCGTAGCGGCGTTCGATCTCCTCCGGGGGCGCCATCCCGCGCACGCGCTGGATGAGTACATCCTCGTAGTGAGAGCGGTCGAAGACGCCGATGATGCCCGGGCCCGGGGTGCGGGAGCTGACACGCCAGAGGAAGTCATGCTCGCTCTCCTGCGGTGTGGGCTTCTTGAACGCGGCCAGGCGGACGCCCTGCGGGTCCACGGCGCCGACGACGTGGCGGAGGATGCCGCCCTTGCCGGCGGTGTCCTGGGCCTGCAGCACGAGGAGGACGCGGTCGATCCCCTCCCGGGTGCTCGCCGCGAACAGCCGCTCCTGCAGCTCGGCCAGCTCGGGGACGCCGCGCTGGAGATCCTTCTGCGCCGCGGCACGGCCCCCGGTGTAGCCGGGTGTGGAGTCGGGGTCGACGTCGGCGAGCCGGAAGCCCGGCCCCACCTGCAGCAGGTACGTCGGGTCCCCTGTCCACTCTCCGTGCGCCATCGCGGCCTCCTCCTCGTGCAGAACGCGCTCAGGCTATCGCGGCGCGTGCGGGATGAGCCGGCGGCCCCGCGAGGGATGCGGGTGCGGCTCAGCGCGGCAGCGGGACCTCCAGCAGAGTCGGCCCGGTCACGGGTGCCGTGAGCGCGGCCTCGAGCTCTCCCCGGTTCGCCGCGCGCAGATAGGACCAGCCGTAGGCGTGCGCGAGGGCCTCCAGCTCCACCGAGCGCGGCGTGAGCACGACCCGCTCGAAGACTCCGGAGTCCGCCGTGGCGGCCACCTCCAGGCTGTCGAAGATGGTGCCGCCGCCGTCGTTGCCGACCACGAGCAGGATGCGCGGCCGGGGCTCGGCCGGGTCGAGCAGGAGCGAGCCCGCGTCGTGCAGCAGAGCGAGGTCGCCTAGGACCACGCGGACGGCGCCGGGACGCTGCTCGGCCTGGCTGGCCGCGGCGATGCCGAGCGCGGTCGCGATCGTGCCGTCGATCCCGGCCAGGCCACGGCTGGCGTGCACCGGGATCTTCTTGCCCGGGACGACGGCGTCGAACTCGCGGATGAGCCGGGAGGCGGCGAGCACCAGGCGGTCCTGCGGCCAGCTGGCCCGCCAGACGGCCAGCGCGAGCATGCGCCGGTCAACGGGCTCGCGCATGACGGCGAGCTCGGCCCGTGCGTGAGCGTTGAGGTCCCGGAAGCTGCGTGCGTTCACGGCCTGCAGATCCGGGGCGCGCTCGTCGTCGGCCGCCTGGCGCAGCTGCCGGTCGGCGACCACCCACTCGCCCAGCCAGCTGCGGTCAGGGGAGGGATCGACCAGGGCGACGGAGCGGACGACCCGCGCCCCGCGGCCGGGGTCGTAGGCTTCGGCGCCCTGCGGGGCCACGACGATCGACTCGACCCCCTGCCGCTGCAGCAGCGCAGGAACCTCCCTGCTGAGGGTGGGATGCCCGAAGACGACCGCGCGCTCGACCCGCCCGCCCAGAGCGGGATCGCGCAGCAGCTCGCGATAGTGCACGACGAGCTCGCGTCCGTAGCGTGCGCCGCTGGCGACCTCGGCCAGCAAGGGCCAGCTGCCCGCGTGCGCGAGGGCCTCGGCTGCGGGGCCCGCGTCCGCACCGGCGATGACGACCGTGCGGGCAGAGCCGCCGAGGCCGAAGGAGGCGGCCCGCGCGGCCACCGCCGGGCAGAGCGCGGACGCCCCCCTGGTCAGGGGCGCCCCGGCGAGGGGCGTCGGGGCCGGCGAGGACGCGCCGGCAGCGCCGGCCACGGCGTCCGCCTCCCACGGCCGGCCGCCGGACAGCGGCTCGCGGAAGCCGAGGTTCAGCTGCACCGGTCCCGGGTCGGCGCTCGCAGAGCCGAGCGCCGCGTCGAGCGCGCTCGCGGCCAGCTCCTCGGCCTGCGCGGCGAACGCCGCGGCGGCCGGCAGCTGCCCGGAGGCCTCGGGGGGCGGCACGTCCACGGCGTGGCGCAACGACGCGCCGAAGAGGCCGGCCTGGTCCATCGTCTGATTCGCCCGCACGCCATGCAGCTCCGGCGGTCGATCCGCGGTGAGCAGCACGAGGGGGACGAACGCCGCGGCCGCCTCCGCCACGGCGGGGTGGAGGTTCGCGACAGCGCCGCCGCTGGTGACGATCACCGGCGCGGGCATCCCGCTCTCGCGTGCGATGCCGAGGGCGAGGAAGCCGGCGGAGCGCTCGTCGATGCACACGTGCAGCGCGACCCGGCCCTGCCGTTCCAGCTCCCCTGCCGCGAGGGCGAGGGCCTGCGAGCGGGAGCCGGGAGCGAGCACGAGATGACGCACGCCCTGGCGGACGAAGGCGTGCAGCAGCGCCCAGGCGAAGGCGCTGGAGGCAACGGGCTCAGTCACGGGCGCTCACGCGCTCAGCCTTCTCCGCGCTGAGATGCGCCGGGATCCCCCGGCTCCGCGGAGCCGGACGCACCGGAGGCACCGGGGCCTGCACCCGGCTCGCGGGGCCCCTCCTGCTCAGGGCGGCGCGACGGAGGCTCAGCAGGGCCGCGTGTGCCGCCGCTCGTCCCGGGCGGCGTGCCGATGCCGTCGGCCTCCGCGTCGTCCAGGAGCGCGAGCTCCTCCTCGATCTGGCGGATGCGCTCGTCCACCGCCTCGCGGCCGCCGAGGCGCCGGAGGAACTCGGCATCGTCATCCGGGGCGAGGGCCCGGCCCGCGGGCACCGGACCGCGGCCGATGGTGAACCACAGGATGCCGCCGATGACCGGCAGAAAAACGACGATGACGATCCAGCCGGGCTTGCCGAGGCCGCGAGTGCGACGGGCGTCGATCATCGCGCAGTCTACGAGCGCGTAGATGGTGAACACGGCGCCGATGATCGCGGCCGTGAGCCACACGCGGACCATCCACCCATGGTAAGCCCGCCTGCTGGGAGCCCCCTCCGCTCCCCACCGCCCGCGCGCGGGAACGACGACTAACCTGTAGCGGTGTCAACCCGTCGCGCGTGGGTCCTCTACATCCTGATCCGGCTCGGCCTCTTCGCCGCAGCGCTGGCGATCCTGCTCCTGCTCGGGATCAACCCCTGGCTGTCCGCGATCTTCGCCGCGCTCATCGCCTTCGCGCTGTCGCTCATCGTGCTGCAACGGCCCCGCAGCGAGATCTCCGGCGGCATCGCCCGCTGGCGCCAGGGCACCACCGTCGATCCCGTGGTGGACGCGGACACGCTGGCGGAGGACGCCGCCGTCGACGCTGCCGCGGCGCCTGCCGCCGGGCGCACCTCGCCCCCTGATCTCGGGGAGCGGCCCGGGGCGCCCGCCGAGGAGCGGCAGCCCGGGCCGCGCTCAGAAGGCGAAGGCGATGCCGAGGCCCAGGGCGTAGAACAGCGCGAAGAGATTGGTCAGCCCGAGGACGAGGATCCACTCTCTCGCTGAGCGGGCCGTCGCCGCGATGATCATCGCGGGCACCGCGATGAAGGCGGTGAAGAAGACGTACGGCGCGTAGAAGTAGAACAGCGAGTACAGCGCGAGCACCGCGAAGGGCACGAGCATGAGCACGATGTACAGCACCCGGCTCCAGAGAGCCCCGATGAGCACGCTCAGGGTCCTCTTGCCTGCGGCGCGGTCGGTAGGGATGTCGCGGATGTTGTTCGACACCAGCGTGGCCACAGCGATGCAGCCCACCGCGACGGCCCCGATCCACGACTCCTGCGGCACGTTCGCGGTCTGCAGGTAGGTCGTGCCCACGGTGCCCGCCAGGCCGAAGAAGAGGAAGACGGCCAGCTCGCCCAGGCCGATGTATCCGTAGGGTCGCCGGCCGCCCGTGTAGAACCAGGCAGCGGCGATGGCTGCGGCGCCGACGATCAGCAGCCACCAGCGGCCGCTGAGGATGACGGCGAGCAGGCCGGCCGCCGCGGCGAGACCGAAGAACACCATCGCCACGGTGAGGACGGTGCGCGGCCGGGCCAGTCCACCGCCGGTGAGCCGCGGCGGGCCGGTGCGGACGTCGTCCGTGCCGCGGACCCCGTCCGAGTAGTCGTTGGCGAAGTTGACGCCCAGGATCATGAACACCGCGATCGCAAGGCAGAGCAGGGCCATCCGGCCGTGCCAGAACCCGTCGGCGAGGTGGGCGGCGCCTGTGCCCACGAGCACAGGTGCGATCGCCATCGGCAGCGTGCGGATGCGCGCGCCGCGCAGCCAGTCCCGCAGGCGGGCGCGGCGGGGGCTGCGGCCATTCCTGCCGGGGCCCTTGCCCGATCCTCTGCCGCCCTTGCCCGCAGGCAGGGGGCGCTGCCCCGGCCGCTGCCGGGGCGGAGCGCCGGCGGCCGGTCGAGTGGTGCCGCCCCTGGCCTTGGGGCCGCTCGCCACGGCGCGCGCGACGTCCTCCGGGTTCATCCTCTGCCGTCTCGCCACGGGCTCCTACTCCCCGGCCGGGTCGTGCTCCTCAGGGCCCGGCGCGCTGGCAAGTGTAGCCAGCATTGCTCGGTCGGGCTTGTCCCCCGGCAGGCGCGGGAGCCGCTCGAGCACGAGGATCCGGTCCGGCTGGGCGGCGCGGCCGAGCCTGCCGGCGACCCGGGAGCGCAGTGCGGGCAGCTCTGCGGCGCCTTCGAGGATGCCCGCGGCCGTGAGGGCGCCGCGTTCGACGGCCACGACGGGGGCCTGTCCCCAACGCGTGTGCGGCGCGGCCACGACGACGGCCTGCGCGAATCCGGGGTGCTCGTGCACGAGCGACTCCACGGCGTCCAGCGACACGTTCGTGCCGCCGGACACGAGCACGTTGTCCAGTCGCCCGGTGACCATCAGCCGCCCGTCCGCGGCGAGCGCCCCCGCGTCTCCCGTGCGATACCAGCGGCGCCCCTGCTCGTGCACGAAGGCGGCCGCCGTGCGCTCCTCCTCGCCGAGGTAGCCGAGCGCGAGCGTGGGGCCGGCGAGGAGGATCTCGCCCCCGGCGATCCGGGCCTGGACACCGTGCAGCGGGCGCCCGTCGTACACGCAGCCACCGCCGGTCTCCGTCGAGCCGTAGCTCTGCACGACCCGGAGCCCGAGCGACTCCGCGCGCTCGCGCAGCGGCGGCTCCAGCCGCTGACCGCCGATGAGGAAGGCCCCGAACCGCCGCAGCACCGCGGCCGCGCGAGGGTCCGCCTCGCCGACGCGCACGAGGTCGGCCAGCTGCACGGGCACGAGCGAGGTGTACGGCCGGGGCGCCCCTGCTGCCATTCCCGCGGCGGCCTCGGCCGCTCCGAGAAAGGCCTGCGCGTCGAATCGCGGCCCGGCGAGCACGACCGGCTCGGTCCCCGCCACGAGGGAGCGCACGAGCACCTGCAGGCCCGAGACGAGCTGCGCCGGCAGGGCGAGCAGCCATCGGCCCGGTCCGCCCAGCACGGGCTGCGCGGACCGCGCGCTGGCCAGCAGCGCGGCGGCGGACAGCGCCACGCGTTTGGGCGTGCCCGTGGATCCGGAGGTCGTCACCACGACCGACACCTCGCCGGGCACCCGCTCCGGCAGCGGACCGAGGCCGGCGGGGCCCTCGCCGCGGGCGAGCGGCGCGATGGCCGGACCTTCGCCGGACAGCGCGTGGCGCAGCGCTTCCAGCACGCGCAGGGGCTCCTCCGCGTCGACCGCCTCGAGGCGGCGCGCACCGCTTCCCGCTCCCTGCACCGGCACGGGACGAGGATACCGAGCGCCCTCCCGGCGGCCCCCGGCCGGCTTGACTTTCCCCAGGCGAACGGCTTGACTCGGGTTCAGCATCACTGAACAGGCGATGTCTCACGAGGTGCGTGCCGGTCCGGCCATCCAGCGCCGCGGCGCGCCACCACGAACACCTCGACGACTAGGGGATGACATGGCGAATTTCGTCTTCAAGCGAGCCGAAGAGGCGGAGTATCTCGAGCCCGGGAACCTCATCCCCGGCGCCGTCGGCATCACCCGGTGGTGCGCGGTGGGCGAGAAGGACGGCTCGACGCACTCCGACTTCGGCATCACGAAGATCGAGAGCGGTGGCGGCTCGGCGACGCACGTGCACTCCTTCGAGTACCAGTTCCACATCCTGGAGGGCGAGGTGCTCCTGGCCACGCCCGAGGCGACGGTCCACCTCGTCGCCGGGGACTACGGTGTGATCCCCATCGGGGTCCCGCACCGCTGGCGGGCGGTGGAGGGCGTCGGCGCCTCCTGGGCCGACCTCATCACGCCGCCTGCGCGGTCGAAGTACGACCACGACACCTACCAGGTGCCGGAGCTGCCCGAGCGCGAGCCCATCAAGGTCGACACGCGCGATCCGCGGGTGCGCTCCTTCGGGAACGTCCAGCCGGGCCACATGGACAAGAACCTGCAGTCGCAGGAGCTGCTGGCCGTCTCCGCCTCCATGCGCACCGCGCTTCTGGTGTACAGCGGCATCACCTTGAAGATGATGGTCGACTCCGACCTGGGTGCGACGCTCGGCACGATGTTCATGGTGCAGTACGAGCCCGACGGCAAGGCCGGCCCGCACGACCACCCGCTGGAGGAGGCGTACCTCGTCATCGACGGCGAGGTGGACATCGTCCTGGACGGCAACCAGTACCGGATGAAGCCGGGCGATATCGCCTGGGCCGGGGTCGGCACCGTGCACTCCTTCGCCGCCGTCGGCCAGGAGGTGCGCTGGCTCGAGACCCAGGCGCCCCAGATGCCCCCGCGCCACGCCTACCGCTTCGTGCGCGACTGGGAGTACCTCGAAGAGCGGCTCAAGGAGGAACTGTGACGGACCGCACCTACCTGATCGTCGGAGGCACCTCCGGCATCGGCCTGGAGCTGGCGAAGGACACGATCGCGCGTGGCGACAAGGTCGTCATCACCGGGCGCGACCAGGCCCGCACGGAGGAGATCGCGGCGGGCCTCGGGCCGCAGGCCAGCGGCATCGCGCTGGACATCTCCGAGCCGGAGTCGATCGCCGGTCAGCTCGCCCCGCTGGGCCAGCTGCACGGTCTCGTCCTCGCGGCCATCGAGCGCGACGCGAACAACGTGCGCGACTACAACATCGAGCGCGCCAAGCGGCTGGTGACCCTCAAGCTGGTGGGCTACACCGAGACCGTCCACACGCTTCTGGATCGCCTGGAGCCCAGCGTCGAGACCGGCATCGTCCTCTTCGGCGGGCGCGCGAAGGACCTGCCCTACCCGGGCTCCACCACGGTCTCCTCGATCAACGGCGGCGTCGTGGGCCTGACGAACACGCTGGCGCTGGAGCTCGCGCCGATCCGGGTGAACGCGCTGCACCCGGGCATCATCGGCGACAGCCCGTTCTGGGCGAACAAGCCCGAGGGCGTGCTGGACGGCTACGAGAGCCGCACGCCGGGGGGCAAGCTCGCCACCATGCAGGACGTCGTCGACGCGACCCAGTTCCTGCTGCGCAATCGCGGCGTCTCCGCGCAGCAGCTCTACGTGGACCGCGGCTGGAACATCACCTGAGCTCATCCGGTGACGGGGACGCCGGGAGCGTCCTCATCGCCTCGAGGACATCGACCGCCGAGCGCACGCGCCGGGGGTCGATGTCCGTTAAGGAGGCCTCTGCGCGGTCCTCGGGTACCCTGCCGATGACGAACCAGAGGCCCTTGGCCGGGGCGTCGCTGTCATTGCGGTACAGGTGGGGACGCTGCGACTCGAAGCACACGGAGTCGCCCGCGCGGAGCGTGAAGCGGTCGAAGTCCAGCAGCAGGGTGAGCTCGCCCTCGATGAGATAGGCGTACTCCAGCCCGGAGTGGCGCATGTGCTTCTGGTCGACCGAGCTCGCCCCGCCCGGCTGGTAGGTCACGAGGATGGGGTCGGCGGCGTGCATCCCGCCGGTCGCCAGCCGCTCCCAGGTCACGCCGTTCTGCATCTGGATGACCGGGTTGTCCTCGCGCCGCTGGACCGAGCGGCTCCGGGTGGCCTGCGGCACGGCGCCGGCGGGGGCGGGCAGAGCGCGGCCGAGGATGTCGTCCAGCGAGACGCCCAGCTGCGAGACGAGGGCGTAGAGGGTGGAGACGGAAGGGTGGATCTTCCCCGTCTCCACCTGCGAGAGCAGGCTCGGCGATATCCCGGCGGCGCTCGACAGCGCGCGCAGGCTCATGCCCTGCCGCTCCCGCGCGGCACGCAGTTCCCGGCCCAGTTCGCTCTTCACCGCTGCCTCCCTCACCGTGCGCGGAGCCTTGGACATCCGGTGAATGCCCTGCTGCGATGTTCATCATCACTGTACAATCGACGCGAACATCCATCGACGATGAGGAGCGTGCACATGAGCATCGCAACCCGGGGAAACATGGGGGTCGACTGGGAGGCGCGAGTCAACTTCGACCGTCTCCGTGAGGAGCGCCTGGCTCGCCTGAGGGCTCAGCTGGACAAGTCCGAGCTCGGCGCCGTTCTGGCCTTCGACTTCAGCAACATCCGCTACGCGACCGCGACGCACATCGGCACCTGGGCCATGGACAAGCTCATCCGGTTCGCCCTGGTCACCCGCAACTCCGATCCGATCGTCTGGGACTTCGGCTCCGCCGCCAAGCACCACGACCTGTTCAACCCCTGGCTGCACGAGACGCACATGGAGGCCGACGCGGACCCGCACGCGCCGCACCACGGCGCCGTCCGTCCCCGCCTGGAGTCCGGCGCCCGCGCGGGCATCTCGACGCTGCGCGGCGCCTTCAACCCGGCCAACGGCGTGGCCGACGAGGTGGCGCGCAAGATCAAGCGCGAGCTGGAGAAGTTCGGCGTCGCGAACGAGCCGCTGGGCGTGGATGTCATCGAGCTGCCCATCCTCTTCGCGCTGCAGAACGCGGGCATCACCGTCGTCGACGGCCAGCAGGTCTTCATGGAGGCCCGCCGCGTCAAGACGGTCGACGAGATCTCCCTGCTGACGTCCGCGGCCTCCATGGTGGACTCGGCCTACGACCAGCTCTACGAGTTCCTGCGCCCCGGCGTGCGCGAGAACGAGTGCGTGGGCCTTGTCGCGAAGGCGCTGTACGACCAGGGCTCGGAGTACGTGGAGGGCGTGAACGCCATCTCGGGCGAGCGTTGCGCGCCGCACCCGCACGTGTACTCCGACCGTGCCGTGCGCCCCGGCGACCCGGCGTTCTTCGACATCCTGCACTCCTTCAACGGCTACCGCACCTGCTACTACCGCACCTTCCAGGTCGGCAGCGCCTCGAAGGCGCAGGTGGACGCCTACAAGCGGGCGCGCTACTACATGGACGTCGCGATCGCCGCGGTCAAGCCGGGCGCCACCACCGCGGACATCGTCAAGCTGTGGCCGGCCGCCCAGGAGTTCGGCTTCCCGGACGAGGAGGCGTGCTTCGCCCTGCAGTACGGGCACGGCGTGGGCCTGTCCATCTGGGAGAAGCCGATCTTCTCGCGCCTGGTGTCCTTCGACCACCCCGAGACCCTCGAGGTCGGCAACGTCTTCGCCCTGGAGACCTACTGGCCGGCCGCGGACGGCTGGGGTGCCGCGCGCATCGAGGAGGAGATCGTCGTCACGGAGGACGGCTGCGAGGTCATCACGAAGTTCCCGGCCGAGGAGCTGCTCGTCGCCGGCGGCCAGAAGTACTACTCCGTCAACGGGCCGCTCTCGCCGATCCGCGACTCGCAGTCGCATCTGAACACCGCGTGGGGCCGCGGCGAGAAGACCACCCTGGACTGATCGCCCGCTGAGCCGGGAACGCCCCTGTGCCGGTGGACGGCGCAGGGGCGTTCCGCGTCTGCGGCGCGCCGAGCGGCCGCGGCCCAGGCTAGGCGCGCCACACGGTCTTGAGGTTGCAGAACTCCCGGATGCCCTCCAGGGAGAGCTCCCGCCCGTAGCCGGAGCGCTTGATCCCGCCGAAGGGCAGCTCGGGGTAGGAGATCGTCATGCCGTTGACGAACACCGCGCCGGCCTCCAGGGCCGCCACCGCCTGCTCGATCTCCGCCTCGTCGGTGCTCCAGAACGCGGAGCCGAGTCCGAAGTCCAGACCGTTGGCCAGCTCGAGCGCATGCTCGAAGGAGCGCGCCCGGTAGAGCGAGGCGACGGGGCCGAACGCCTCCTCGGACCAGAGCCGCATCTGCGGGGTGATCTCCGCCACGATCGTGGGCTCGTAGTACCAGCCGGGCCGGTCCAGCTCGCGACCGCCGGTGAGGATCTCGGCGCCGGCGGCGCGCGCGTCCTCGACGAGCTCCGCGATGTCCTCGCGGCCCGAGCGGGTCGACAGCGGGCCGAGGTCGACGGTCTCGTCCAGCGGGTCGCCCACCTTCAGCGCGCGCATGCCGGCGACGAAGGCCTGGGCGAACTCGTCGTAGACGTCCTCGTGCACGATGAAGCGCTTGGCGTTGATGCAGGCCTGGCCGTTGTTGGTGATGCGCGCCTTCACCGCCATCCTCGCCGCGGCGGGGACGTCGGCGGAAGGCATCACGATGAACGGGTCGGAGCCGCCCAGCTCCAGCACGGTCTTCTTGAGCACCTCGCCGGCCTGCCGGGCCACGGCGCGGCCGGCGCCCTCCGAGCCGGTGAGCGTCACCGCCCGCACCCGGTCGTCGCGGATGATGTCCGCCACCTGACCCGAGCCGATGAGCAGTGCGGAGAAGGCGCCCTCGGGGAAGCCGGCCCTCGTGAACAGCTCACCGAGGTACAGCGCGGACTGCGGCACGTTGGAGGCGTGCTTGAGCACGCCCGCGTTGCCCGCCATGAGCGCCGGCGCGGCGAAGCGCACCACCTGCCAGATGGGGTAGTTCCACGGCATCACGGCGAGCACCACGCCCAGCGGGTCATAGCGGGTCGAGGCGGCGGAGGCGCCGACGTCCGAGGGCTCGGCGAGCGCGGAGCCGCGCAGGAAGTCCTCCGCGTTGCGGGCATAGAAGCGCATGGCGTAGGCCGACTTCGCGATCTCGGCCCGAGCCTGGGCGATCGGCTTGCCCATCTCGCGGGTGATGACGACCGACAGCTCGTCCACGTCGCCCTCGAGGAGCTCCGCGGCCCGCTCCATTAGCTGCCGCCGCCCGGCCCAGCCGAGGGCCGCGAGCTGCGGCACCGCATCGGCTGCTGTCTGGAGCACGCGTTCGACGTGCTCGGCGCCGTGCGCGTCGAAGGATGCGATGAGCTCACCCGTGGAGGGATCGATGCTCGAGAGCGTGGCCATGGTGCCTCCCGGTCCGGCGCGTCGTCCGCCGTCAGCGGGAGCCGGGACGGGGGACGATACGCGATGCGATCGGTTGCATTATAGCCCGTCGCGCAGGCTGGGCGGCCCTGCCCGCTCAGGCCCGGCCGGCAGGTGCCGGGCCGCTGGACGCGCGCACGACGAGCGAGGCGGGAAGCCGCACCGTCTCCCCGTCCAACCGCTCGGCCACGATGCCCTCCAGCAGCAGCCGCGCGGCCTGCACGCCCATCTCGTGGAAGGGCACATGCACGGTCGTCAGCGGGGTCCGGAAGTCCTCGGCGAAGGCGATGTCGTTGAATCCCACGACGGACACATCCTGCGGGCAGCGCAGGCCCTGAGAGCTCAGCGCACGCAGGGCGCCGAGCGCGAGCAGGTCGTTCGCCGCGACGATGGCGCTCGCCCCCTGATCCTGAGCGATCACCTCGCGCGCGATCGCCTCCCGCACGAGCGCCTCGCCCGCCGCGACGCTCAGGGCGGGCGACTGGACGACCCGGCCGGCAATGCCCCGCGCCACGCACGCGGCGGTGAAGGCGTCGCTCCGGGCTCTGCTGGTGGTGAACTCGCCCGGGCCGGCCAGGTGGAGGATCGAGCGGTGCCGCAGCGCGGCCAGGTGCGCCACGGACTCCGCCACCCCGCCCACGTCGTCCCCCAGCACCGCCGGGTAGGCCAGCCCGGGCGAGGCGCGCTGCACCATCACGGCGTGCACCTCGCGCTCGTACGCCTCCCGAAGCAGGGGATGGTCCACCCGGGCCGTCGCGATCACCAGGCCGTCCACACGGCGCTGCACCAGCGAGGTGTACGCGGCGCGCTCGAGACTGTCGCGTCCGTCGGTGTTCGCGACGAGAGCCGTGTACCCGCGCGGCGAGAGATAGCTCTCGATCCCGCGGACGATCGGGGGGAAGACGGGGTTGGTCAGATCGGGCAGCAGCACGCCGATGGTCATCGATGCCGAGCGCCGCAGGCCGCGGGCGACGACGTTGGGGACGTAGCCGAGCTCACGGGCGGCCTCCTGGATGCGCCGCAGCGTGACGGGGTTGACCAGCTGCTCGGTGTCGGCGTTCAGCGCGCGGGAGACCGTGCCCTTGTGCACGCCCGCGCGGGCTGCGACATCGGCGATGGTCACCCTGACGGCCATGTGACGAGAGTATCCGCGACGGCGACCGCGCTTGACAGGACGCGTCGCTGCCGCAAGTATTGCAATCGGTTGTAGAAACACAGAACGAAGGAGAGCAACCGTGGCGAGCACCGAGACCCCCCTGAGCATCGGCTGGATCGGCGTGGGGCGAATGGGCTTCGAGCTCGCCAGCCGGCTGCTCAAGGCCGGGCACGACGTCACCGTCTACAACCGCACGCGGGCGAAGGCCGAGCCGCTGGCGGAGCTGGGCGCCCGGATCGTCGACCGGCCGGTCGACCTGGCCGACCGGGACGTGGTCTTCAGCATCGTCTCCGCCTCCAAGGACCTCGAGCAGGTCATGCTCGGCGAAGGCGGCCTGCTCACCGACCCGGAGCGGGCGCCGCGCTACATCGCGGACGCGTCCACCGTCTCCCTCGGCATGAGCGCCCAGATCCGCGCCGCTGCGAACGAGCGCGGCGCCGGCTTCCTGGCCAGCCCCGTCTCGGGGAACCCCAAGGTCATCCGCGCCGGCAAGCTCACCGTCGCCGCCTCCGGCCCGCGCGAGGTCTTCGACGCCGTGCAGCCGCTGCTGGCCGTGTGGGGACGCGGCGTGACCTACGTCGGCGAGGGCGAGGTCGCCCGGATCGTCAAGATCGCCCACAACGTGTACCTCGGCATCGTCGCGCAGTCCCTCGCGGAGATCACGATCCTCGCGGAGGCGCACGGCGTGAAGCGCGCCGACTTCCTCGGCTTCCTCAACGACTCGGTGATGGGCTCGGACTTCAGCCGCTACAAGAGCCCGGCCTACGTCAACCTCGACTTCGCGGCCACCTTCACCCCGGTGCTGCTGCAGAAGGACCTCGACCTCGGCCTGGCCGCAGCCGCCGAGGCGGGCGTCGTCCTTCCGGTGACGAGCGTGACGCGGAACATCGTGGCGCAGGAGGTCGGCAACGGCAACACCGAGCAGGACTTCGCTTCGCTCATCCTCACCGTCGCGCACGGCTCCGGCATGGACATCCAGCCGGAGAACGTGCCCGTGGACGACGGCCTGAGCGCCTGAGACCGGGGCGCCGGCGGACGCTCTCCCGAGCAGCCGCCGGCGCAGCGCGGCCGCAGGCCGGACGGGGGCGTGCCGCAGCTCGAGCCGGTTCGCCCCGAGGGGCCGCGCTCAGGCGATCTCGAGAATCAGGTCCCCCGCCTCCAACGGCCCCGGCGAGGTGACGGCCAGCCGCCGGACCGTCCCAGCGATCGGAGCAGTGATCGCCGCCTCCATCTTCATCGCCTCGATCACCGCGATCTGCTGCCCCGCCTCGACCTGCTCGCCGGCGGCCACCTTCACGGTGACCACGCCGGAGAACGGTGCCGGGACGTGCCCGGGCACGCCCCGGTCGGCCTTCTCAGCCGCGGCCGTCTCCACCGCGATCGACCGATCCCGCACGGCGATCGGGCGCAGCTGCCCGTTCAGCGTCGTCATCACCGTGCGCATGCCCTTGCCGTCCGCCTCGCCGATCGCCTCGAGGCCCACGAAGATCTGCACGCCCTTGGAGAGGCGGACGACGTGCTCCTCGTCCGGCCTGAGGCCGTAGAGGTAGTCGAGGGTGTCCAGCACGGAGAGGTCGCCGTAGCTCTCCCGCCAGCTCGTGAAGGTGCGGGTCGGGCCCGGGAACAGCAGCCGGTTCAGGGCGGCGCGCCGCGCGGGCGAGTCGGCATCGAGGGCGGCCTCGTCCTCCGCGGTCAGGGCGGCCACGCCGATGCTGACCGTGCGCCCCTCGAGGGCCTTGGAGCGGAACGGCTCCGGCCAGCCCCCGGGCGGCTCGCCCAGCTCGCCCGCCAGGAAGCCGATCACCGAGTCGGGGATGTCGTACTTCTGCGGGTTCTGCTCGAAATCCACCGGATCCGCCTGCGCGGCGACGAGCGCGAGCGCCAGATCGCCGACGACCTTCGAGCTGGGCGTGACCTTCGGGGGACGCCCGAGGATGCGGTTGGCCGCGGCGTAGGCGTCCTCCACCTCGCCGAAGCGCTCTCCCTGGCCGAGCGCGATCGCCTGCTGGCGGAGGTTGGACAGCTGGCCTCCGGGGATCTCATGCTCGTAGACGCGCCCGGTGGGCCCGGGCAGCCCGGACTCGAAGGGCCGGTACGCCGCGCGCACGGCCGCCCAGTAGGGCTCCAGCTCGCTGACCGCCTGCAGGGAGAGCCCGGTGTCGCGCTCGGTGTGCATGAGCGCGGCGACGAGGGCGGACAGCGACGGCTGGCTCGTCGTTCCGGCCATCGGAGCGCTGGCCGCGTCCACGGCGTCCGCTCCGGCCCGCGCCGCGGCGAGGAGGGTCGCCAACTGCCCCCCGGCGGTGTCGTGCGTGTGCACGTGCACCGGCAGATCGAAGCGCTCCCGCAGAGCGGCCACGAGCGTGCCGGCAGCGCCGGCGCGCAGCAGGCCCGCCATGTCCTTCACCGCGAGCACATGCGCCCCCGCCTGCACGATCTGCTCGGCCAGGCGCAGGTAGTAGTCCAGCGTGTAGAGCCGCTCGCCCGGGTCGAGCATGTCGCCCGTGTAGCACAGCGCCGCCTCCGCCACGGCCGTGCCCGTGGACAGGACGGCGTCGATCGCCGGACGCATCTGCGAGACGTCGTTCAGCGCGTCGAAGATGCGGAAGACGTCGACGCCCGTCTTCGTCGCCTCCTGGACGAACGCATCCGTCACGCGGGTGGGATAAGGGGTGTAGCCCACCGTGTTCCTCCCGCGCAGGAGCATCTGGATGGCGATGTTCGGCAGTGCCTCGCGCATCGCCGCGAGGCGTTCCCACGGGTCCTCGCCCAGGAAGCGCAGGGCGACGTCGTAGCTGGCCCCGCCCCAGGCCTCGACGGAGAGCAGCTGCGGGGTGAGCCGGGCGTAGGCCGGGAGGATCTCGACGAGGTCCTTGGTCCGCACGCGGGTCGCCAGGAGGGACTGGTGGGCGTCGCGGAACGTCGTGTCGGTGACAGCGAGGGGCGTCTGCCGTCGCAGCTCGGCGGCGAAGGCCTGCGGGCCGAGCTCGGCAAGACGCTGCCGGGAGCCGGGCGGGGGCGCATCGAGCATGTCCACGGCGGGCAGCCGCTCCTGCGGCGACACCAGCCCGGCGCCGGAGCCGTAGGGCTGGTTGACCGTCACCTCGGCCAGCCAGCTGAGCAGGCGGCTGGCCCTGTCCTGCGATCTGCGGGCGCTGAGCAGCTCGGGGCGCTCGTCGATGAACGCCGTGGAGAGCTCCCCCGCGAGGAAGGCCTCGTCGTCCAGCACCGCCTGCAGGAAGGGGATGTTCGTGGCCACGCCGCGCAGGCGGAACTCGGCGAGCGCTCGGCGAGCCCGCGCGACCGCGGTCCCGTAGTCGCGGCCGCGGGCGATGAGCTTCACGAGCATCGAGTCGAAATGCGGGGAGACCTGGGCTCCCGCGGCCACCGTGCCGCCGTCCAGGCGGATGCCCGCGCCGCCGGGAGAGCGGTAGGTGGTGATGCGACCGGTGTCGGGACGGAAGTCGTTCGCGGGATCCTCGGTGGTGATGCGGCACTGGATCGCCGCGCCCCGCAGGCCGATGCGGTCCTGGGTGAGACCGAGCTGCGCGAGCGTCTCGCCGGCGGCGATCCGCAGCTGGGCGTGCACGAGATCGACGTCGGTGACCTCCTCCGTGACGGTGTGCTCGACCTGGATGCGCGGGTTCATCTCGATGAACACGTGCTGCCCCGCGCGCTCGCCCGCGGTGTCCAGCAGGAACTCCACGGTTCCGGCGTTGACGTAGCCGATCGAGCGGGCGAAGGCGATCGCATCCCGGTACAGCGCCTCGCGTGTGGCCTCATCCAGCCCCGGGGCGGGGGCGAGCTCGACGACCTTCTGATGGCGCCGCTGCACCGAGCAGTCCCGCTCGAAGAGGTGGACGGTCTCCCCTTCGGCGTCCGCGAGGATCTGCACCTCGATGTGACGCGGTCGCAGCACGGCCTGCTCGATGAACATCCGCGGATCGCCGAAGGCCGCGCCCGCCTCCCGGGAGGCCGCCTCCAGCGCCTCGCGCAGCTCCTCCGGCCGCTCGACGCGGCGCATCCCGCGCCCGCCGCCGCCGGCGGCCGCCTTCGCGAACACGGGAAAGCCGATCTCCTGCGCCGCGGCCACGAGCGCGTCGAGGTCGTCCGTCGCCTCGGTGGAGGCGAGGACGGGCACACCCGCAGCGATGGCGTGCGCCTTGGCCGTCACCTTGTCTCCGGCCATCTCGAGCACACGGGCGTCCGGCCCGACGAACGCGATCCCGTGCTCAGCGGCCGCGCGCGCGAGCTGCGGGTTCTCCGAGAGGAAGCCGTAGCCCGGGTAGATGGCGTCCGCCCCGGCTTCGAGCGCGACGCGGATGATCTCGTCCACATCGAGGTAGGCCTGCACCGGCCGCCCCCTCTGCCCGATGACGTAGGCCTCGTCCGCCTTCTGGCGATGGATCGAGCCACGGTCCTCCCACGCGTACACCGCGACGGTCTTGAGCCCGAGCTCGTATGCGGCCCGGAACGCACGGACCGCGATCTCCCCGCGGTTCGCTACGAGGATCTTCTGGAACACTGCTCCCCTTGACGGTTCACGGCGGGGCACTCCGCGGCTTCGTCGTCGCGGCGCGCTGGCTCCCACGCCAGGCGGGCGCGCGATCGCGCAGCCCGCGGCTATCGTTGTCCAGCCAATCCGACCATATGAGGCGGACGATGCGCCATCCGAGCAGGCCGCGCAGGGGCTTTTCGTGATCGATTCGCGTTGAATTGCGTAGCAGGCAGCGTCTCCAGGCCGCGATCGGGGTGCTGCGCACGAGTGTCAGCCGGGCGATCCCGCAGCATCCGCTCCCCCACCCGGGTCGGAGTCTCCGACCGGAGCGCTCCGGCGCCGGAGGACGAGCCGCGCCAGGCCGAACAGGGACACGAGGGACCAGCTGCCCTCCAGGATGAGGAACCCCCACTGCTGCTCGAGGAAGGCGAGCACGGCCAGCACGCCCGAGCCGACGGCGTTCGCCACGAGGTACGACAGGGAGTTCGTGCCGACGCGCCCGAACTGCGCGGCGGCGAAGGCCGCGAGGACGAGCAGCGAACCGGCGATCTGCACCAGCTGCGCGATCACGATGAGACACCTCCGCAAGGAAGCGTCGTCTTGTCAGTCCGGGTACGGCGCACCTCGTCCGGGCCGCCCGCGGCGCGGGGGCGCCCCCATCATCGCACGCGACGGCGCGGGCGCAGGGAAGACAAAAGCCCCGGTTCGCTAGGGAACCGGGGCTGTCTGGCGCGCCTGGAGGGACTCGAACCCCCAACCGTCTGATCCGTAGTCAGATACTCTATCCATTGAGCTACA
>Ga0182749_1000205_pt1 | contig 62871 bp, 57 predicted proteins | sample eDN3rd37CKraftMG_FD_128875 | JGI IMG/M metagenome (GOLD analysis project Ga0182749, IMG submission 128875) | Enriched Miracle-Growth compost microbial communities from Emeryville, California, USA - eDNA 3rd pass 37_C Kraft MG (version 2) (version 2) ...
GCGGGCGCCGAGCGCGGGCGCCGGCGTGCGCCTCACACGGCGGCGACGGCGCCGATCACGGAGGAGAAGAAGCGCAGGCCGTCCACGCCGGAGCGCATCCGACGGGAGGTGTCCGGCCCGAACCCGGGCTCGACGGCGTGCTCGGGGTGCGGCATGAGACCGACGACGTTTCCGCGCTCGTTCCGCAGCCCCGCGATGTCGTTGACCGAGCCGTTCGGGTTGACGCCGGTGTACCGGAACGCCACCAGCCCCTCGCCCTCGATCCGCCGGAGCGTCTCCGCGTCGGCGGTGTAGCCGCCATCGGCGTTCTTCAAGGGGATGACGATCTCCTCGCCCGTCGCGAAGTCGCGCGTCCAGGCGGTGTCGGCGTTCTCCACCCGCAGGCCCTGGTCGCGGCGGACGAACTGCTGGTTCGCGTTGCGGATGAGCCCGCCGGGCAGCAGATGCGCCTCCACGAGCACCTGGAAGCCGTTGCAGATCCCGAGCACGGGCATGCCCCGCTCGGCCGCCTCGCGCACCTCGCTCATGATCGGCGAGACCGCCGCGATGGCTCCGGCCCGCAGGTAGTCGCCGTAGCTGAAGCCGCCCGGCAGCACGATCGCGTCGACGCCCTGCAGCTCGCGATCCCCGTGCCAGAGCGCCACCGGCTCAGCCCCGGCGATGCGGACGGCGCGCTGCGCGTCCCGGTCGTCCAGGGAGCCGGGGAAGGTGACGACGCCGATGCGCATCAGCGCACCCCCTGCGCCCCGGCGCCGTCCAGCGCCGGCTCGGGGAAGGTGATCGCCACCACGTCCTCGATGACCGCGTTGGACAGGAGTTCCTGCGCGAGGCGCTCGACGGCGGCGCGCAGCTCCTCGGTGACGGGCCCGTCGACGGTGAGCTCGATGCGCTTGCCGATGCGCACCTCGGAGAACTCGGCGTGTCCCAGGCGCGCGAGGGCGCCGGTCACCGCCTTGCCCTGGGGGTCCAGGAGCTCCGCCTTCGGCATGATCTCGACGACGATGGTGGGCATCTGGACCTTCCCGCTGGTGCTGCCGTCCGTGCTTCCATTCTAGCCGCCGGCCCCGGCGGTTCCCCGGCCCGGCGGCGGCTCTCAGGAGGTCAGCCGGTCCAGCAGCTCCCGGTAGCGCGCGGCCGTGCGCTGAACCACCTCGGCCGGCAGCCGCGGCGGCTCGCCGCTGCTATCCCAGTGCGCGGCCAGCCAGTCGCGCACGATCTGCTTGTCGAAGCTGGCCATCCGCTGCGCCGGGGTGGAGCCGTGCGCATAGGCCTGCGCGTCCCAGTACCGGCTGGAGTCGCTCGTGAGCACCTCGTCCGCGAGGGTCAGCTCGCCGGAGTCCGGATCGTCGCCGAACTCGAACTTCGTGTCGGCGAGGATCACCCCGCGCGCCTCGGCGATGGCGCTGGCACGGGCGAAGATCTCCAGCGAGCGCTCGCGCAGCGCGGCGGCGACCTCGGCGCCGACGATCTCGGCGCTGCGCTCGAAGGTGATGTTCTCGTCGTGCTCGCCCAGGGGGGCCTTGAAGGCGGGCGTGTAGAGCGGCTGCGGCAGCCGGTCGCCGTCGCGCAGCCCGGGCGGCAGCGGGATGCCGCAGACGGTCCCCGCGGAGCGGTACTCCGCCCAGCCGGAGCCGGTGAGGTACCCGCGCACCACGCATTCGATCGGGTGCATCCTCAGCCGGCGCACGAGCATGGAGCGGCCGGACAGCTCCCGCGGCAGCTGCGGGTCCTGCCCCGGCAGGCGGTGGTTCGGGATGTCGGGGAAGCGGTCGAACCACCAGTTCGACAGGCGCGTGAGCAGCTCGCCCTTGCCGGGGATCTCCGGGCTGAGGATGTGGTCGAAGGCGCTCACCCGGTCGCTGGCGACCAGGAGCAGGCGCTGATCCTGAGGATCGTCCGGCTGGTACAGCTCCCTGACCTTGCCGCTGTAGACCGCTGTCCAGCCCGGGATCCTGCTCTGCGCGCTCACGCGCTGCCCTCGGCTGCCGGCGCCCCCGTCGCAGCGGCGGGCAGTGCGGCGGCCTGCTCGGCGATGTCGCGCCGGTAGTGCCCGCCGTCGAGGCCGATACGGCCGATCGCCTGGTAGGCGCGCTCCCGCGCCTGGGCGAGGTTCGGCGCCGTGGCGACGACGTTGAGCACCCGCCCGCCGCTGGCCAGCAGACGCCCCCCGTCCGCATCCGCGGTCGTCGCGGCGTGCAGCAGGTGCGTGCCCGGCACCGCGGCCGCCTCCTCCAGACCGGTCAGGGGCCGACCGGTGACCGGCGACTCCGGGTAGCCCTCGCTGGCGAGGACGACCGTCACCGCGGCCTCGTCGCGGAACTCCGGCCAGGGGACCCCGGCCAGGGTGCCCGACGCGGCGGCCAGCAGCAGACCGGACAGCGGCGTCGCGAGCCGCGCGAGCACGACCTGCGTCTCCGGGTCGCCGAAGCGGGCGTTGAACTCGATGACGCGCACGCCCGCCTCGGTCACGATCAGCCCGCAGTAGAGCAGCCCGATGAACGGGGTGCCCTCGCGGTCGAGCTGACGGATCACCGGGAGCGCGATCGTCTCCACCACCTCGCGGGTGAACCCCTCGGGCAGCCACGGAAGCGGGGAGTACGCACCCATCCCGCCCGTGTTCGGCCCGGCGTCGCCGTCCAGGGCGCGCTTGAAGTCCTGGGCGGGGGCGAGGGGCACGGCCGTCGCGCCGTCAGAGACGACGAAGAGGGAGACCTCGGGTCCGCGCAGATGCTCCTCGATGAGCACGTCGCCCTGCATGAGCCAGTGCTCGGCGTGCGCCAGCGCTGCCGCCCTGTCCTCCGTGACGAGCACGCCCTTGCCGGCGGCGAGCCCGTCCGCCTTGACGACGTACGGCGCGCCGTACTCGTCGATGAGCCGCTCGGCGTCGGCGAGCGTGCGCGCGTGTGCGGCGCGGCCGGTGGGCACGCCGGCATCGGCCATCACCCGCTTGGCGAAGCTCTTGCTGCCCTCCAGCGCCGCCGCGGCCCGATCGGGACCGAAGACCGGGATGCCGTGCGTGCGCACCTCGTCCGCCACCCCTGCCACCAGAGGTGCCTCCGGGCCGATCACCACGAGGTCGACGTCCTCCTGGAGCGCGAAGTCGACCACGGCCTGCGGGTCGTCGGCGTCCAGTGCGACGGTGCGCGCCTCGCGGGCGATACCCGCGTTCCCGGGGGCGACGAGGACATCGTGCCCCGCGCCCTCCGAAAGCAGGGCCCGGACGATGGCGTGCTCACGGGCGCCGGAGCCCAGGACGAGGATTCTCACGCCCACACCCTACCCGGCGCCCCGGCATGCCCGGCCGCCCCCTGCGCGCCTACGCTGGGGTCGTGGCACGCGCGCGGATCCCGGACGAGCAGGGGCGCGCCGCCGTCCTCGCCGCCGCGCCCGACCCCGCCGCAGTGCCGCGGGAGGTGCGCGCCACCGCTGTGCGGTACACGCTGCAGGCGCTGGCCGAGCGAGCGCCGGGGCACGCCGTCGAGGTGCGCGTGCCGCCATTCGGGGCGGTGCAGTGCGTGGAGGGGCCGCGGCACACCCGGGGCACCCCGCCGAACGTCGTGGAGACCGATCCGGCGAGCTGGCTCGCGCTCGCCGTCGGCGAGCTGGACTGGGCGACCGCGGTCGCAGAGGGCCGGGTGCACGTCTCCGGCGTGCGCGCGGAGCTCGCCCCCTGGCTCCCTCTGCTGCGCACAGCTGGGACAATGGAGGGATGAGCGATCCCGAGGGCGTCGAGCCCGAGGAGGCGACGCCTCCTGCCGGCCCGCAGCCGGTGACCATCCAGCGCTCGGTGCGCATCGTGCGCCTGCTCGTGGCCGGCGGCGTCCTCGGCGCCGTGGTGGGCGCCGTCGTCACCATCCTGTTCCCGGTGTCGCCGGACGCCGCGTACTCGCTCTGGCAGGTCGTCGGCTTCATGGCCCTCGTCGGCCTCGCCGTCGGTCTCGCGGTCGGCGCTGTGGTCGCGCTCATCCTGCAGGCCGCCGTCCGTCGCCGCCGGGGCGCCGCCATCGCCGAGCGCGTCGAGTTCACATCGCAGGAGCAGGACGCACAGCACGCACAGGACGCGGACGCGGCGCAGGCCGCCCCGCAGCCACGGGACCCGGGCGAGCGGCCCGGCTCCGCCGGGGACCTCGCCTAGCCGCAGACCGCCGCCCCGCGCCTGGCCGCAGACCGCGCCGCGGCCGAGCTCGTCGCCGCCCGGCCGGCTGGAGTCCCTCAGCTCTTGACGGTGAGCTCCACCCAGCGGAGGTACTCCTCCGTGATGTTGCCCGCCACGTACTCCCCGGTGAAGCAGCTCATCTCCAGATCGGTCACCTCGGACTGGCCGGCGAGGATCGCCTCGCGCATGTCCCCCACCTCCTGGTAGATGAGGTGGTCCGCGCCGATGGCCTGGGCCACCTCGGGGATCTTGCGGCCGTGGGCGACGAGCTCGTCACGGGTGGGCATGTTGATGCCGTAGACGTGCGGGTAGCGCACGGGCGGAGCCGCCGAGGCGAAGGTGACCGAGCTCGCGCCCGCGTCACGCGCCATCTCCACGATCTGCCGCGAGGTCGTGCCCCGCACGATGGAGTCGTCCACGATGAGCACGTTCTTCCCGGTGAACTCCGAGCTCATCGCGTTGAGCTTCTGGCGCACCGACTTCTTGCGCACCGCCTGCCCCGGCATGATGAACGTGCGGCCCACATATCGGTTCTTGTAGAACCCCTCCCGGTACTCCACGCCCAGCTTGCGCGCCACCTGCATGGCGCTGGGACGGGCCGAGTCGGGGATCGGCATGACGACGTCGATGGCGCCTGAGGGGGTGTAGCGCGCGACGGTGTCCGCGAGCTTCTCGCCCAGGCGCAGCCGGGCCTCGTACACGGAGATGCCGGACATCATCGAGTCCGGCCGGGCGAGGTACACGTACTCGAAGGAGCAGGGCACCAGCCGGGGGGAGGGGTGGCACTGCCGGGAGGTCATCTCACCGCCCGAGCTGATGAACACGGCCTCGCCGGGGGCGACGTCGCGCACCACCTCGTAGCCGCCGGACTCGAGGACGAGCGACTCGGAGGCGACGATCCACTCCTGGCCGATGAGCCCGGAGGCCTTGCGGCCGAGCACGAGGGGCCGGATGCCGAAGGGGTCGCGGAAGGCGAGCAGGCCGTAGCCGGCGATGAGCGCGATGGCGGCGTAGGAGCCCTCGACGCGCTCGTGCACCCGCTCGACGGCGTCGAAGACCTGGTCGGGGTCCAGGGCGGTGCCGCGGATCGTGCCCTGCAGCTCGGTGGCCAGGACGTTCAGCAGCAGCTCGGTGTCTGACGTGGTGTTCAGGTGCCGGCGGTCCACCCCGAAGAGGTCCGCGGAGAGCTCGCGGGTGTTGGTCAGATTGCCGTTGTGCACGAGGACGATCCCGTAGGGCGCGTTCACGTAGAACGGCTGCGCCTCCTCCTCGTTCGAGGCGCGTCCCTGCGTGGCGTAGCGCACGTGGCCGAGGCCGACATTGCCCGGCAGGGCGCGCATGTCGCGGGTGCGATAGGCCTCACGCACCTGGCCTCTCGCCTTGACCATGTGGAACTGATGGCCTTCGGAGGTGGCGATGCCGGTCGAGTCCTGCCCGCGGTGCTGCAGCAGGAGGAGGCTGTCGTAGATCAGCTGGTTGACGGGTTCGGACGAGACCGCACCGACGATGCCGCACATGAGGGGCGGGAGCTCCAGACGCTCGGGAGATGCTTACCCTCGATTGTCCCACACGCTCGCCGCGCCGCCCCCGGCGTCGAGTGCATACGGCCGGGGTTAGCGTAGGAGCGGGCCTAGCGATACGGGGTGCGAATGACGGCGATCTCGGAGCTCGGCGCCTCGCGGCGCTGGGGCGTGCTCGCGATCTGCTGCATGAGCCTGCTGATCGTCGGCCTGGACAACACGATCGTCAACGTCGCCCTGCCCGACATCGGGCGCGAGCTCGCCGCGCCGGTCTCCGGGCTCGCGTGGGTGGTCGATGCGTACACGATCGCCCTGGCGAGCCTGCTCATGATGTCCGGCTCCCTGGCGGACCGCTTCGGGCGGCGGCGCGTGTTCCAGCTCGGCCTCGTGCTGTTCGGCCTCGGCTCGCTGCTGTGCGGGCTCGCCCCGAACGCCGGCCTGCTCGTCGTCTTCCGCGTGGTGCAGGCGCTGGGCGGCTCGATGCTCAACCCTGTCGCCGTCTCGATCATCGCCACGGTCTTCCCCGACCCGCGCGAGCGCGCCAGGGCCATGGGCTTCTGGTCCGCCGTGTTCGGCCTGAGCATGGCGCTCGGCCCCGTCGTGGGCGGCCTGCTCGTGGCCCTCGCCGGGTGGCGCGCCATCTTCTGGGTCAACATCCCCGTGATCGTCGCCGCGATCGTGCTGACGGCGCTGTTCGTGCCGGAGTCCCGCGCGGCCCGGTCCCGCCGGCTCGACGTGCCCGGGCAGCTGCTCGTCGTGGCCGTGTTCGGCTCGCTCACCTTCGGCATCATCGAAGGCCCCGCCGCCGGCTGGACATCGCCCGCGGTGCTCGCCGCCTTCGGCCTCGCGACCGCGGCGCTGCTGGGGCTGCTCCTGGTCGAGCCGCGCCGCCGCGACCCGCTCATCGACCCGCGCTTCTTCCGCAGCATCCCCTTCTCGGGCGCGACGGTCATCGCGATCTGCGGCTTCGCCTGCCTGGGCCTGTTCCTGTTCCTCAACACGCTGTACCTGCAGGAGGGGCTGGGCTTCTCCCCGCTGACCGCCGGGCTGCTCACCCTTCCGATGGCCGTGATGACGATCGTCGTCTCGCCGTTCTCCGGCCGCGTGGTCGGCGCCCGCGGCCCGCGGATCCCTCTGGTGACCGCAGGGATCTTCATCATGGCCTGCGGCGCACTGCTCACCCAGGTCCCGGCCACCCCGGTCTACGGGCTGCTCATCCCCGCCTACCTCGCCTTCGGGATCGGCATCGGGGTGCTGAACCCGCCGATCACGAACGCCGCGGTGTCCGGAATGCCCGGAGCGCAGGCGGGGGTCGCCGGGGCGGTCGCCTCGACGAGCAGGCAGCTGGGCGTGACGGTCGGCGTCGCCGTCGCCGGAGCGATCGCCGGCGGGGGCGCCGGAGCCGGCGCGCTCGTGCCTGCGGAGCTCGTGGCGCACAGCCACGCGGGCTGGTGGGTGATGCTCGGCTGCGGAGCGGCCATCCTCCTGCTGGCCTTCGTCGTCACCGGCCGGCGCGCCCGCGCGAGCGCGGAGACCGTGCGAGCCGAGCTCATCGCCGAGCCCGCGAGCTGAGCGCTCCCAGCCGCCGGAGTCGCACCCGCGGCCCGCAAAAGGGCAGCGGCTCACAGGGGCCGCGGCTATCCTGAAGCGGTGAACGAAGCGCCGTCGCTTTACGCCCAGGCCGGAGTCGACACCGATGCGGGCGACCGCGCGGTCGCGCTGATGAAGGAGGCCGTGGCCCGCACCCACGGCCCGGAGGTCTTCGGGGGCGTCGGCGGCTTCGCGGGCCTGTTCGACGCCAGCCTGCTCAAGGACTACCGCCGGCCGCTGCTGGCCACGTCCACCGACGGAGTCGGCACGAAGGTGGCCCTCGCCCAGCTCATGGACAAGCACGACACGATCGGACAGGACCTCGTCGGCATGGTGGTGGACGACATCGTCGTGGTCGGGGCGCGCCCGCTGTTCATGACCGACTACATCGCCTGCGGCAAGGTCTTCCCCGAGCGGATCGCCGCGATCGTGGGCGGCATCGCCCGCGCCTGCGAGGCGACCGGCGTGGCGCTGATCGGGGGCGAGACGGCCGAGCATCCCGGACTGCTCAAGCATGACGAGTACGACGTCGCGGGCGCGGCGATCGGCGTGGTCGAGGCGGACGAGGCCCTCGGCGCCCAGCGGGTGCGCGACGGCGACGCCGTGATCGCGATCGAGTCCTCCGGGCTGCACTCCAACGGCTACTCCCTCGTCCGGCAGACCCTCACCCGCCGCGACCTGCTGCTGACCGACCACTCCCCGGAACTCGGCACCACCTACGGCGAGGCGTTCCTGGAGCCGACGCGCCTGTACACCGCGGCGGTGCTCGACCTGCTGTCCCAGCCGGAGCTGCGCGAAGGGGTGCACGGCCTCGCCCACGTCACCGGAGGCGGCATGGCGGCCAACCTCGCCCGCGTGCTGCCGGTGGGCTCCTGGGTGGACATCGACCGCTCCACCTGGTCGCCGCAGCGCATCTTCCGGGTGCTCTGCGAGCTCGGCGGCTACTCGCTGCGCGACACGGAGAGCGCCCTGAACAACGGCGTGGGGATGTTCGCCGTCGTCGCCCCGCAGCTCGCCGACGCCGTCATCGCCCGGCTGTCCTCCGCCTCGCAGCTGCGCGCCTGGCGCGCCGGCACCGTCTCCACAGGCACCCGGACCGGCGAGGGCTACGTCACGGACGCGAAGGGCGTCGAAGGCGGCGCGGTGCGTCTCGTGGGGGACTACGCCGAGTGAGCGCCGGCAGCGCCCGGCTCAGGCCGAGCGAGGGGTGCCTTCGTCCTTCTCGAGCTCGTCCTCGTCGTCGACCGCGTACTTGTCGGCGTACTCCGCCCAGGCATCCTCATCCGACGCCCCGCCCGGACCGGAGCCCAGCTCCCGCTCCAGAGCCGTGTAGTTCGTGTCAGGGCTGAAGTACTTGAGCTCACGAGCGATCTTCGTGTGCTTCGCCTTTTGACGTCCGCGCCCCATGCGGGGCCCCCTTACTCACCCTCGGGCCGCGCGGCCCGCACAGGCTCAGACGCGGCTAAACGTCGATCCACCGATCGAATACATCGCGGGTAGTTTAGCACGCGGGCCCTTTTCGGCCGGTGGAGCGGAGCAGGTGATGTCGAGGCGGGAGAGCACTCGGGTCGTCGTCATCGGCGCCGGTCAGGCCGGGCTGTCCGTGGCCTACTATCTGCGCCGCTTCGCCCTCGAGCCGGGCGAGGACTTCCGCGTGCTGGACCGGGGGCCCCGGGCAGGCGGCGCGTGGCAGCACCGCTGGGAGGCGCTTCGGCTGGGCAGCGCCCATCGGGTGAACGACCTGCCCGGCATGGACGCCCTCGGCCTGAGCTTCGCCACGGCCGACCGGGAGCGCCCCGCACGCGAGGTGGTGACCGAGTACTACCAGGCCTACGAGGAGCACTACGGGCTGCAGGTGCAGCGCCCGGTGGAGGTCACCGCGGTGACGCACGAGGGCGCCGACCTCCTCGTGCACGGCCGCACGGCCGAGGGGCCGCTCGAGCTCACCACGCAGGTGCTCGTCAACGCCACCGGCACCTGGGGCGCGCCCTTCGTGCCCTGGTATCCCGGGGCCGACCGCTTCCGAGGCCGGCAGCTCACGACGGCGAGCTACCGGGCCGCTGAGGAGCTGGCGGGTCAGGACGTCGTGGTCGTCGGCGGCGGCACGAGCGCGATCGGCTTCGTCCTCGAGCTCGAAGGGGTCGCGGCCCGGACGACCTGGGTGTCGCGCGGGCCGATCGACTTCACCGACCAGGAGGCGCTGGACCCGGAGGCCGGCGCCGCCGCCGTCGCCGCGCAGGACCGGGCGGCCCGCGAGGGCAGGGCGCTGCCGAGCATCGTCAGCGGAACCGGCGTGCCGAAGACGCGTCGTATCGCCGCCGCCCTGGAGCGGGGCGTGCTCGTCGCCCGGCCGATGTTCGACCGGATCGAGGAGGACGGCGTGCGCTGGGCCGCTGCACGCTGGCAGGGGCCCGACGCGCCGGACGAGAACGGCTTCCTGCACGCCGACGCCATCATCTGGGCGACCGGCTTCCGGCCCGAGCTGCGGCACCTCGCGCCCCTGCACCTGCGGGAGAAGGCGGGCGGGGTGCGGGTCGAGAACGGCGCCGCCTGGACGGACCCGCGCATCTTCCTCGCCGGCTACGGCCCGCAGGCCAGCACCATCGGCGCGAGCCGCGCCGGACGTATCGTCGCCCGCCAGGTGATCGCCCTGCTCTAGCCGCTCCGACCCGCGTCCGTCGAGACCCGCGCCGCTGCGCCGGCGGTCAGGGCACGAGCGCGACCGCGGCATAGCCGAGGGCCGCGGCCGCCAGGCCCACGACGACCGTCCCCGCGGCATCGATCGCGGCGGAGCGCAGCCGGCGGCGGAGGGTGTGGACCACAGGACGGACCGCCCAGGTGCTGAAGGTCGTCAGACCTCCCGCGAAGCCGGTCACCACGATCGTCGTCCAGAGCGGGTCCAGACCGAATCGTACGGTGGCGCCGATCACCGCGCCGGCCACGAGGGAGCCGAAGCCGTTGACGAGCAGCAGGCCCCGGGAGAAGCCCGCCGGCTCGGTGGTCCGGTCGGCCAGCCCCATCACATACCAGCGAGCGAGCGCTCCGACGACGGCCGCGGCGACCGCCGCGAGCACGATCAGCGGCGTCATACCCGCCCCCGCCCCGACGCCGCTCCGCCGTGCCGCGCCGTCCACGCCTCGCCCAGGAGCACGCCCAGCCAGGCGGCGGCGAAGCCGGTCACGATCGAGCCGAAGAGCGTCAGGGCCGCCTCGCCGGCGCGGCCCGCCGCGAGCAGCGCGACAGTGGAGACGCTGATCGCGGAGAGGGTGGTGAAGGTCCCCAGCACGCCGGTGCCCAGTCCCGCGCTGAGCCAGGCGGGGATGCGCCGGGTCCACGGCCCGCTGACCAGCAGCCCCAGCAGGAGACTGCCCAGGGCGTTCACGATCATCGTGGACAAGGGCAGCTCGGTGACCGCGTGCGGCAGCAGCGCGTCCAGGCCCAGGCGGGCGAGGACGCCGATGACGGCGCCGGCGGCGACGGAGAGCCCGCTCGCCCCTGCGCTCGCGCGCATCAGCGCGCGCCGTCCCCGCCGGAGGAGGAGCGGCTGGAGGCTCGGACCGCGGCCGGGCGCTGCGGTTCGCGCACCGGCGGGTTGACGATGCCCCGCCGCTCGAAGCCGGGGATGGGGCGGGGGCGCAGATCCGCCAGGCGCGCCGAGGAGGTCAGTCGCCACGGCACGAGCGCCACCATGACGCCGTGCGTCATCATCAGCCTCTGCCGCAGGCGGTTCGCGCGATGGTTGTGCAGGATGTGCTCCCACCAGTTGCCGACCATGTACTGCGGCAGATAGACGGTGACCACCTCCGGCCCGAGCTCCTCGCGCCGCTCCTCGATGTAGTCGATCAGCGGGGTGGCGATGTCGCGGTAGGGGCTCTCGATGACGCGCAGCGGGATGTGGATCTTCATCTGCGCCCAGTCCTCGACGAGCTCCCGGGTGTCGTCCGGGTCGATCGAGACGGTCACCGCCTCCAGGCTGTCGTGCTTGGACGCGATCGCATAGTCGATGGCCTTGAGCACCGGCTTCTGCATCTTGCCGACCAGGACGATCGCGTGGTCGCGGTTCGATCCGAACATCGTCTCCGCGTCCACGGCCACCTCGGCCGCGACGCGGCGGTAGTAGCGGTTGACGCCGAGCATGAGGAAGAACAGCACGGGCATGATCGCGAACACGAGCCACGCGCCGTGGGTGAACTTGGTGATCGTCACGACCACGAGCACCAGCGCGGTGAGCAGGCATCCGAAGGCGTTGATCAGCAGGCCGGGCCAGATGGCCGCGCGCGCCGCATCGGTCTTGCGGAGCTCCCGCGACCAGTGCACGACCATGCCGAGCTGTCCGAGCGTGAACGACACGAACACGCCGATGATGTACAGCTGGATGAGGTTGGTGACGTTGGCCTGGTACACGATGAGCACGACGATCGCGATGACCGCGAGGATGAGCAGGCCGTTGGAGAACACCAGCCGGTCGCCCCGGGTGGTCAGCGCCTTGGGCGCGTAGCCGTCGCGCGCGAGGATCGAGCCGAGCAGGGGGAAGCCGTTGAACGCCGTGTTGGCGGCCAGCAGCAGCACCAGCGCCGTGAAGACCTGGATGAGGAAGAACAGGATCGTGTTGTCGCCGAAGGTGGCGGCGGCGACCTGGGCCATGAGGCTGCGCTGAGGCGAGGTGGCGCACTGCGCCCAGCCCTCCAGCTCGCAGGGGTTCTCCGCGTAGTGGACCCCGGCGACGAGCGCCACGGCTGTGAGCCCGGCGAACAGGCCGATGGCGATGGCGCCCATGGCCACGAGGGTCATCTGCGCGTTGCGGACCTTGGGCTTGCGGAAGGCGGGCACGCCGTTGGAGATCGCCTCCACCCCGGTGAGCGCCGAGCAGCCGCTCGCGAAGGATCGCAGTAGGAGCAGGACGAAGGCGGCCTGGGTGATCTCCTGCCCCTTCACCGCGTACTCGGCCGACTCGGCCACGGGCGGGTCGCCCAGTGCGGTGCGCACCAGCGCCACGATCACCATGAGCGCCACGCTGGCGATGAAGAGGTAGGTCGGCAGGGAGAAGGCCGCGCTCGCCTCGCGCACTCCGCGCAGGTTCACGAGCAGCAGCAGCACGGTGAAGCCGACGGCGATCCACACCCGGGCCGGGTTGAGCGCCGGAACGGCCGAGATGATGTTGTCAACGCCGCTGGCCACGGACACCGCGACCGTGAGGATGTAGTCGATGAGCAGGGCCGATGCGACGACCAGTCCGGGCTTCTCGCCGAGGTTCTTCGTGGCCACCTCGTAGTCGCCGCCCCCGGAGGGGTAGGCCTTGATCAGCTGCCGGTAGCTCGCCACGACGACGACGAGGAGGATGACCACGCACAGCGCCACCCACGGTGCGAGGGTGAGGAACGCGAGCCCCCCGCCCAGCAGGATCATGAGCAGCTCCTGCGGGGCGTAGGCCACGCTGGAGAGCGGGTCGCTCGCGAAGATGGGCAGCGCCCGGGCCTTCGTCAGAAGCTGCTCGTCCGCGCCATGGGACGGCAACGGCCGGCCCAGGACCCACCGCTTCGGGTTGATGGCCGGACTCGCGGAGAGGTCCCTGTCGTGTGAATGCTCAGCCGGATCGTGGCCGGCGTCTGATGCCACGATCGGAGAATCTACACTCCGGGGGCGCCCTGTCAAGTCGGCCGCGCGCGACGACGGCCCCGGCCGGCGCGACGGCCTGGGAAACAGCCGAGAGATACTCAGATATCAACGATGGAATACTGAGCGGGTGCATCTCCTGGCCGTTCTGAGCCTGAAGAACCGCGCGCTCATCGCGCTGGTCACGATCGTCGTGGCGGTCTTCGGTGCACTCGCCCTCACCGGCCTGCGCCAGGAGCTCGCGCCGTCGATCCAGTTCCCCCAGCTCGTCGTCGTCTCCCAGTACCCCGGCGCCTCGCCCGAGGTCGTGAACAACGACGTGTCCACGCCGATCGAGACGGCCGTGCAGGCGGTGCCCAACATCGACTCCACCACCGCCCGGTCGAGCACAGGCGTCTCGGTCGTCACCGCCTCCTTCAGCTACGGGACGGACCTGAACGTCGCCGAGGAGAAGATGACGCAGGCGGTCGCGCGGCTGTCGTCCGTGCTGCCTTCCGGCGTCCAGCCGCAGGTCATCGCCGGCAGCATCGACGACTTCCCGATCCTGCAGATCGCGGTCACCGGCGGAGGCGACCAGGCCCAGCTCGCCGATCTGCTCACCCGCGTCGGCCTCGGCGAGATCAAGGACGTCACCGGCGTGCGCGACGCACAGCTCGTCGGCGCCGTCGGGAACCGCGTGACGATCACGCCCGATCGCGCCGCCCTCGCGCTGCACGGCCTGCAGCCCTCCGCGATCGGGACCGCGCTGAGCGCGAACGGCGTCCTCGTGCCGGCCGGCACGATCAGCCAGGACGGGCTGAACTACTCCGTGCAGGCGGGGCAGAGGATCTCCTCCGTCGACGACATCAAGGCGCTCCCGCTCGTGGGAGCGCAGAACGGCGCCGTGACGATCGGCGACGTCGCCACCGTCGCCGTGACGCAGGATCCGGTCACCTCGCTCTCGCAGGTGAACGGGAAGCCGTCGCTGTCCATCTCGGTGACGAAGCTGCCCAGCGCGAACACCGTGGAGGTCGCGAACGCCGTCAAGGACATGCTGCCGGGGCTGGCCAGCTCGCTGGGCAACGACGTGCAGTTCACCGTGGTCTTCGACCAGGCGCCCTTCATCGAGCAGTCCATATCCTCTCTGGCCGAGGAGGGGCTGCTCGGGCTCGCCTTCGCGGTGATCGTGATCCTCGTCTTCCTGCTGTCGATCCGATCGACGATCGTCACGGCCATCTCGATCCCCACCTCGGTGCTGATCACCTTCATCGGCTTGCAGGCGGCCGGCTACACGCTCAACATCCTCACGCTGGGCGCCCTGACCATCGCGATCGGGCGCGTCGTGGACGACTCGATCGTCGTCATCGAGAACATCAACAGGCATCTCGTGCCCGGCGCCAACAAGGCCGAGACGATCGTCTACGCCGTGAAGGAGGTCGCGGCGGCCATCACCGCCTCCACGATCACGACCGTGGCTGTCTTCCTGCCGCTCGCCTTCGTCTCCGACATCACGGGGGAGCTGTTCCGGCCCTTCGCGCTGACCGTGACGATCGCGTTGCTGGCCTCGCTCGTCGTCGCGCTGACGATCGTGCCCGTGCTCGCCTACTGGTTCCTCAGGCCGCGGAAGCTGCGGCAGGCCGCCGCCGTGCAGGAGCCGGCCGCGGCGCAGGAGGCCGCCGCCGAGCAGGAGCCGGCCGCGGCGCAGGAGGCGGCCGCCGAGCAGGAGGCGCCGCCTGAGCGGGAGCCGGCGTCCGCGCACGCGGAGGTCCTCGCTCCGGGGACGGCGGTCGCCGGCCCCCCGACGCCCGCCGGCGGAGCTCCCGTGCTGACGCGCGAGCCGCTCAGCCGCCGTGCCCGCACCGAGGCCCTCATGCTGGAGGCCGACGCGGAGGAGCCGCCGAGCCGTCTGCAGCGCGCCTACGCCCCGGTGGTGCGCTGGTCGCTCAAGCGCCCCCTCGTGGTCGTGCTGCTCGCGGTGATCGTGCTCGCGGGCACGCTGGGGCTCTCGCGCTTCATGAAGACGAACTTCCTGGGCGGCGGCGGCCAGAACACCCTCACGATCACCCAGACGCTCGACCCGGGCACGAGCCTGGACGTGCAGGCGCAGCACGCCCAGGCCGTCGAGCAGGCCCTGCTGGGCGTGCCGGGCGTGGACGTCGTCCAGGCCTCCATCGGCTCCAGCGGCAGCGCGCTGCGCGACGCCTTCGCCGGCTCCTCCGACGGCTCCATCACCTACTCGGTCACCACCGATCCGAACGCCGACCAGGACGCCCTGCAGGCCAAGGTGCGCGAGACGCTCGGCGGGCTGCAGGACCAGGGCAGCATCGCCCTCGCCTCCTCCAGCGGCTTCGGCTCCTCCAACGACATCGAGGTCGACATCACGGCGGGCTCGCAGGACGAGCTGCAGGCCGCATCGGGCGCCATCGTGTCCGCGCTGCAGGACAGCGGCGCCTTCTCCCAGGTCGAGAGCAACCTCGCCAGCTCCCGTCCCTACGTCGCGGTGCGCGTGGATCGCGGGGCCGCAGCCGCCGCCGGCTTCACCGAGGCGGCGTTGAGCGGGCTGGTCGCCCAGCTCATGCGGCCCTCGACGATCGGCCAGATCGAGCTCGACGACAGCACCCTCAGCGTCTACCTCGATCTGGGCGGCGCCCCGACCACGGTGGACCAGCTGCGGGCGCTGACCATCCCGACCGCGGCCGGCCCGGTGGCGCTGTCGACGCTCGCGACGGTGGAGGTGACCAACGGCCCGGTCTCCATCACCACCGTCAAGGGGCTGCGGTCCGCCACGGTCTCGGCCACGCCCGCCGGCTCGGACCTCTCCAGGGCGAACAGCGCGGTGTCCCAGGCGCTGGACACGGTGTCGCTTCCCGCCGGCGCCAGCGCTGAGCTGGGCGGCGTGACGGCGGATCAGGGGACGGCCTTCCAGCAGCTGGGCATCGCGCTGCTCGCGGCCATCCTCATCGTCTACATCGTCATGGTGGCGACCTTCAAGAGCCTGCGCCAGCCGCTGCTGCTGCTCGTGTCCGTGCCGTTCGCGGCGACCGGGGCGATCCTGCTGCAGGTGGTCACCGGCATCCCGCTCGGCGTCGCCTCCCTGGTCGGGGTGCTGATGCTCGTGGGCATCGTCGTGACGAACGCGATCGTGCTGGTGGACCTGGTGAACCAGTACCGCAGGCGCGGGGCGAGCGCCTACGACGCGATCGTCCGAGGTGCGAGCAGACGGCTGAGGCCGATCCTGATGACGGCGCTGGCGACGATCTTCGCGCTGCTGCCGATGGCCGTCGGTCTGACCGGGCAGGGCGGGTTCATCTCGCAGCCGCTCGCGCTCGTGGTCATCGGCGGCCTGGTCTCCTCCACCGTGCTCACCCTCATCGTGCTGCCGGCGCTGTACTACCTCGTGGAGGGCGCGAAGGAACGGCGGCAGGCGCGCAGAGCGGCGCGCGCACAGGCGAGCCCGCAGGGCCCCGAGGGGGCGCAGAGCCCGGCGCAGCCGGCCTCCGTCTGAGGCGTCGGCTCGCGATCCGTCCGCGCGCGGATGTGGCCGGCCGCCGGCTCAGGGGACCAGCCAGAGCTTGCCGCCCGGATGGCCCTCTTTGAGGAAGGTCAGCGCCTCCCGGGCCTCCCGCAGAGGGTAGCCCTGTGCGAGGGGCACCACGAGGCTTCCCCCGGCGGCCTGAGCGATGAGCTCCGCCCGTACCGAGTCGCGGTAGGCCGCGCTGTCCGGCATGGCGCCGCCGATGGCGATGAAACCGGCCTGTTCGGAGTGTGGGTTCGCCACGATGGTCACCGCCCGGGAGCGATCGCGCAGCAGGGCCGCCGAGACCTCCGCCGCCTCCTGGGTGCCGGCGGCGTCGAGCGCCGCGTCCACGCCCTCGGGCGCCAGCGCGCGGACGCGGTCCTCCAAGCCCGGCCCGTACGCGACGGGCTCCACGCCGAAGCGACGCAGCGTGGGGAAGCTGTGCTCGCCTGCGGTGCCGATCACGCGCGCGCCGAGCCGGGCGGCCTGCTGCGCCACGCTCACGCCCACCGCGCCGGAGGCCGCGTGCAGCAGCACGATGTCGCCCTCGCCCACCTTCGTCACGTGCAGCATCTCCGCGGCGGTGGTGCCGGCCAGCAGCAGATTGGCGGCCTCGGGGAAGTCCAGGGAGGCGGGCTTCGCGAAGACGTCCCGGGCCGGCACGTTCAGCTCGCTGGCGTAGCCCCCGCGCACCCGGAAGGCGAGGACCTCGTCGCCGACGGCCCCTCCGCCCGAGGCGATCTCGGCGCCCGGCCCGATCGCGGCGATGACTCCCGAGACCTCGTAGCCGACGGGCAGCGGCAGCAGGGACCGGTCGCTGCCGCGCCCGATGTGCTTGTAGTCGGCCGGGTTCACCCCCGCTGCGCGCACCCGGATCGTCACCTCCCCCGCGCCGGGAGCGGGAAGCTCGGTCTCCACGAACTGCAGGACGTCGATGTCGCCGAACTCGGGCGCGATCCATTTCCAGGCCATGCGCCCAGTCAACACCCGAAGCCGCCCCGCGCGCCTCCCCGGATCCCGCCGCGTGCCCCTCGGCGTCATCGGTCGCGGTTACAGTCGATCCGTGAGCGCGCCCGCCCCGGCCCCCATGCCGGCCTCCGTCCCCGCCGCCGGTGATGCGGCGGAGGCCGCGGCGCTGCGCGAGCGCGCCCTGGCGACCCTGCGCGAGGTGTTCGGCTACCCGTCCTTCCGGGGCGAGCAGGAGGAGATCATCCTCCAGCTGGCCTCCGGGGCCGACGCGGTGGTGCTCATGCCCACAGGCGCAGGCAAGAGCCTGTGCTACCAGATCCCCGCCCTGCTGCGGAAGGGCACGGGCGTCGTCGTCTCGCCGCTGATCGCGCTCATGCACGATCAGGTGACGGCCCTGCGAGAGCTCGGGGTCAGAGCCGCGTACCTCAACTCGACCCAGGAGCCCGCCGAGCGGGCCGCGGTGGAGCGCGCGCTGGTGGAGGGCCAGCTCGACCTGCTCTACATCGCCCCGGAGCGTCTGTCCACCGAGCCGGCCAGGCGGCTGCTCGACCGCGTGCACGCGGAAGGCGGCATCGCCCTGTTCGCCATCGACGAGGCGCACTGCGTCTCCCAGTGGGGGCACGACTTCCGGCCCGACTACCTGGCCCTGTCCGAGCTCGCGGAGCGCTGGCCGCGGGTGCCCCGGATCGCGCTGACCGCGACGGCGACGCAGGCGACGCACCGTGAGATCACCGAGCGGCTCTCCCTGCAGGGGGCGCGGCACTTCGTCTCCAGCTTCGACCGGCCGAACATCCGCTACCGGATCGTGCCCAAGAGCCAGGCCCGTCAGCAGCTGCTCGACCTCATCCGCGGAGAGCATCCCGGCGAGGCCGGGATCGTCTACGCCCTCTCGCGCAACAGCGTGGAGCAGACCGCGGAGTTCCTGCGCGGGCACGGGGTGGACGCGGTGGCGTATCACGCCGGCATGGATCCCGCCGCCCGCGCGGCCGCTCAGGAGCGCTTCCTGCGCGAGGAGGGCGTCGTGGTGGTGGCGACCATCGCCTTCGGCATGGGGATCGACAAGCCCGACGTGCGCTTCGTCGCCCATATCGACTTGCCGCGCTCGGTGGAGGGCTACTACCAGGAGACGGGCCGCGCCGGCCGCGACGGTCTGCCGGCCGACGCCTGGCTCGCCTACGGCCTGCAGGACGTCGTGCAGCAGCGCCGCATGATCGAGGAGTCGCCCGGCGACCTCGCGCACCGCCGTCGCATGCAGGCGCACCTCGACGCGATGCTCGCGCTGTGCGAGACCGTGCAGTGCCGGCGGGTCAATCTGCTCGCCTACTTCGGGCAGCCGTCCTCGCCGTGCGGCAACTGCGACACCTGTCTGGAGCCGCCGGAGAGCTGGGATGGCACCGTGGCTGCCCAGAAGCTGCTGTCCACCGTGTGGCGCCTGGCCCGGGAGCGGCGCCAGCGCTTCGGCGCCGGTGCGCTCATCGACATCCTGCGCGGGCACGAGACCGAGCGCACCCGCCAGTACGGGCATGACACCCTGAGCACCTGGGGCGTGGGCGCGGAGTTGTCCGAGCAGCAGTGGCGCGGTGTCGTCCGGCAGCTGCTCGCCCTGGACCTGCTCGCCGTGAACGACGACGGCTACGGGACGCTCGCGCTGACGGAGTCCTCCGGCTCGGTGCTCAGCGGCGCGCGCCGGGTCGCTCTGCGGCGCGAGCCCGAACGGCTGGGCAGGGCTGCCCGGGCGCGCGCAGAGTCCGGCGCCCGCCGCCCGCCCGCCGCCGCGGAGCTCTCGGCGCAGGACGCGGCGGTCTTCGAGCGCCTGCGGGCGTGGCGGGCCGAGACCGCCCGGGAGCAGGGCGTGCCTGCCTACGTCGTCTTCGCCGACGCCACGCTCGCGGCGCTCGCCGTCGCCCGCCCGGCCTCGGTCGCCGAGCTGGAGGGCATCACGGGCATCGGGGCGGTCAAGCGCGAGCGCTACGGCGACACGCTCGTCGGCGTCATCGCTGGCGGCTGAGCATCGCGGGCGCGCCCTGCGAGAATGTGCCCGTGCCGGAGACAGGGAGTGGCCCCGCCGAGCGCGGCTCCGGTCACCGCCTGGACCGAGCGGCGCCCTTCGAACGCTGGCAGCGCGTCGCCGAGTGGCCCCTGACCGGCGCCGCGATCCTCTTCCTCGCCGCGTACTCCTGGCAGATCCTCGCCGAGCCGCACGGGGAGGGCTTCCGCATCTCCGAATGGACCATCTGGTTCACCTGGGCGATGTTCGTGGCCGACTATCTGGTCTCGCTCGTGCTCGCTCCGCGCCGGTGGCGCTGGTTCTACACGCACCTCATCGACCTGGCCATCGTCGTGCTGCCGACGCTGCGGCCGCTGAGGCTGATGCGCTTCCTGTCGATCATCGCGATCATCCAGCGCGGGGCGAGCACGGTCATGCGGGGGCGAGTGCTGCTGTTCACCATCTTCGCCACCCTCATCGTGGTGTACTCCGCCAGCCTGGCGGTGTACGACGCGGAGCGGGACACCGGGAACATCACCACCTTCTGGGACGCGGTGTGGTGGTCCTTCGAGACGATCACGACGGTGGGCTACGGCGACTTCTATCCCGTCACGCTCAGCGGCAGGATCGTCGCGGTCGGCCTCATGCTCGGGGGCATCGCGCTGCTCGGCGTGGTCACCGCGACGCTCGCGTCCTGGATCGTGGACCGCGTCTCGGCCGACGAAAAGAAGAAGGACTCCGTCACGGCGGAGCACGTGAAGCTGCTCACGCGGGAGGTCCAGCAGCTGCGTCAGCTGCTGGACGAGCGCACCCGCGAGCGCTGAGCATCGCGGCGCCTGAGCAGCAGATAGCCGACCGTCGAGGCGAGCAGCCACGCGCCGAGCACGACGAACGGCGCCGTCTGCAGGTTCCCGGGGAAGTAGAGGATGTCCCGCAGCAGCGAGATCGCCGCAGCGGTCGGCAGCCAGGCGTTCATGAAGGCGTAGAAGCCGGGCAGCAGCGGCGCGGCCACCGCGCCGCCGGAGGAGGGGTTGGCGACGATGACGAACAGCAGCCAGGTGGGCAGCAGCCCCCACCGCGGCCCGAGCAGCAGGCTGAAGCTGTTCGCGGTCATCCCCGCCGTCCACATCGTCGTGGCCAGCAAGGCCCACGCCGGCAGCACCGGCAGCGGCTCCACCTGCAGCACCGGCCCGAGCACGATCGTCACCGCGAGGGAGGCGAGCAGGCTGCGGGCGGCGTCCCAGAGCAGATCGGCGCCCAGGGGCAGTCCTTTCGCGTTGGCCCGGGTCTGCAGGGCGCCGAGGAAGCCGATCACGACGGCGGCGAGCACGATGTAGAACATCGCGACGCCGGTGGGGTCGTTGGGCGAGAGCGGGTGGGTGTCCACGATCGCGAGCTGCACGCCCAGCTGGGAGCCGATGCTCTGCGCGTCCTGCTCGAGCAGCCGGGCCACTGAGGAGCCCGAGGCGCTGGAGATGTACAGCGTCGGCTTGTCGCTGCCGCCGGGATCAGGCAGCGAGAGCATGCCGTAGATCTGCTGCTCGTCGATCAGCTGCAGGCCCTGCTGCGCGGACGCCACGATGCGCACCTGATAGCCCGTGCCGGCCGCCCGCTCCAGGACCGTCTGGGCCTGTGCCGCCTCCCGCTGCCCCGCGACCACGGCGACAGGAACGTCGCGCGGCTGGGGGTTGCCCATCGCGATGCTGTAGGAGGCGGCGAACAGGACCGCGAGCACGGAGATCACGAGCGTGACGACGAGAGCAGGCAGGTGCGGGCTGGAGGCGAAGCGCCGCCATGCGCGCGGTGCCGGCGAGGGCGATTCCACGGCGGTCAGACTATAGCTCTGCCGATGCCGGAGCCCTGGAGACTAGGGTGTGGGCATGGCCGCGCCGGCAGCTCCCGAGGGCACCGAGCCGGTGCGGGAGGGGATCGCGCAGCGGCTCGCCCGCATGATCGCGGTGCCCACCACCGCGGCCGACGCGCTCGACGCCGTCGGCGCTCCCGAAGCCGCCGCGCGCGCCTTCCCCGCCTACGAGCGCCTCCTGGCGGAGCTGTATCCTCTCGTGCACGAGCGCCTGGAACGCGAGGAGGTCACCGCGCGCGGCTTGCTGTACCGCTGGCGGGGGCGCAGGCCGGGGCGAGCGATCGTCCTCATGGCGCATGCGGATGTCGTGCCCGTGGCGGAGGCGGATGCGTGGAGCCGGCCGCCCTTCGGCGGCGAGATCGCGGGTGAGGGCTCGGACCGCACGGTCTGGGGTCGCGGGGCACTGGACGACAAGGGCGCCATGTGCGTCCTGCTGGAGGCGGTGGAGAACCTGCTGCGGTCCGGTTTCGTCCCCGCGTGCGACGTCTATCTCGCCTTCGGTGCCGACGAGGAGACGGAGGGCAGCGGCGCCCGGGCGATCGCCGCGCTGCTGCGGGAGCGCGGGATCAGGCCCTGGCTCGTGCTGGACGAGGGCGGCGCGGTCGTGGATGCGCCGCTGCCGTTCGTGCAGGGTCCGGCCGCCATGATCGGCGTCGCGGAGAAGGGCTTCGCGACGGTGCTGCTGGAGGCGCACGGCCCGGGTGGGCACGCCTCCACCCCGGCGGTGCCGACGACGACCACGCGCATCGCGCGGGCGGTCAGGAGGATCGAGCGACGGCCCTTCCCCGTGCGGATGCCCGCCAGTGCCCGTGCGATGCTCACCGCGATGCTGCCGCGCACGGGCGGGTGGCATGGTGCCCTGCTGCGCGCCCTCGTCCGTCTCCCGCGCCTGGGCGCACGGGTGCTCGCCCGGCTCGGACCGGAGCCGGCGGCGGTGGTGCGCACCACGGCGGCGGTCACGCAGCTGCAGGGCGGGTCGGCGCACAACGTGCTGCCGTCCTACGCCTGCGCCACCGTGAACCTGCGCATCGCCGTGGGCAGCAGCGTTCAGGCGACTGTGCGCCGGCTGCGCCGGGTGATCGCGGATCCGGAGGTGACGCTGACCGTGCTGGACGCGGGTGAGCCGACGGCGGAGGCGCCCTCGACCGGCCCGCAGTTCGCGCTCCTGCGACGCGCCCTGGCCGCCTCCTATCCGGACGCGATCCCGGTCCCCTATGTCATGCTCGCGCTGGCCGACGCCCGCTTCTTCCACGCGTTCACCCCGGCGAGCTACCGCTTCGCCCCGCTGGCCATGAGCGCGGCCGAGCGGGCGTCCGTGCACGGCGTGGACGAGCGCGTGCGCGTGGAGGCCCTGGAACGCGGCGAGCGCTTTTACCGCGCACTGCTGCGCGCCCTGCCGGGCGGGTAGGGTGTGAGCACTGCCCCGGCCGCCTGAGGATCGGAGGTGCGATGGCGCGTGCGGTCCCTCTGGGCCCCGTCGCCGGCGTGGTCGGCCTCCTCGCCTTCGTCGAGCTGACCAGCGGCATCCTGCAGGGCTTCTACACCCCGCTCTACACCGACATCGCGCGCTTCCTCGGCGTCCACGATGCGGACGTGAACTGGCTGGAAGGCGCGCAGCTCGCGGTCTCGGCCGTCGTCGTGCCCGTGTTCGCGAAGCTCGGCGACATCGTGGGACACCGTCGCATGCTGCTGTGGTCGACGGCGATCACCGCCCTCGCCTCGCTCGCCCTTGCGGCCACAGATCAGTTCGGCCTGTTCCTCCTCGCCTGGGCGGTGCAGGGCTTCTACGTCGTATGGCTGCCCTTGGAGATCGCGCTGATCTACTCCCGCTCCCGGGAGCGCGGGGCGCCGGCCGCCCTCACCCGCCGGGCCGCCGGGCTTCTCGTCGCCGCGCTCGAGCTGGGCGCCATCCTGGGGGCGCTCGCCGCGGGCGCCTTGGAGGGCGCGCTGCCGCTGCAGCTCGTGCTCCTCTTCCCCGCCGGCGCGACGGTGGTCTGCTTTCTCGTCGTGCTGCTCGGGGTTCCGAGCATGCCGCCGATCGCGCGCGGCGCCCGTTTCGACACGGGCGGGACGGTCCTGGTCACCGTCGCGCTGCTCGCCCTCACCGGTGGCCTGAGCCTGCTGAGGCTGGACGGCCCCGGAAGCGTTCTCGCCTGGCTGGTCCTCGTCGTCGGGGTCGCGCTCTTCGTGCCTTTCGGGCTGTATGAGCGCCGCCGCACGGACCCGCTCGTGGACGTGCGCATGTTCCGCGACCCCTCGCTGTGGCCTGTGTTCGTGACCGCCGGGCTGTTCGGCGTGAGCGTGCTGGGCGCCCAGGCGCCGCTGTCCACCTTCGCGCGCACCGATCCGGCGGTGTACGGCTACGGCCTGGGCGCGAGCAGCGGGCAGACTTCGATCCTCGTGGGCGTGTACGTGCTCTCACTCGTGGTCGGCGCGATGCTCTTCCCGCTCGTCACCCGCTGGCTCGCGCCTCGCCTGGCGCTCGTCGGGGCGAGCGCGCTCGTCGCGCTCGGCTATCTGCTCTTCGTGCCGCTGCACGAGGGCTATACGCAGGTGCTGCTGAACATGCTCATCGCGGGCATCGGCTCCGGCGCTCTCGTGGCCGCGCTGCCCGCCACCGCGGCCGCTGCCGCCCCGACGGATCGTACGGGCGTCGCGACGGGGCTCACGAACTCGGTGAAGACGGTCGGCGGGGCGATCGCGTCGTCCGTCTTCGGGATCGCCCTGCTGGGCCGCGCCGGAGCGGACGCGAGCGCGCAGGCCGGCACGGCCGGCGCCTTCTCCGGCTACCTGACGGTATGGCTCCTGTGCGGGCTCACCGCGGTGGTCGCCGCGGTGCTGCTCCTGTTCGTGCCGCGCCGGGCGTTCGGCGATCCGCCCGCCGGACGGGGCCTGTCCAGGGGCGCGGCCTCCGTGCGATAGGCCCGGGTCCCCGAGGCCGGGTCAGGAGGCCGCCGCGTCCGTTCCCCAGAGCCTGCTTCCCGGCCCCTCGCTGCCCAGTGCGTCGTCCGCGTTGGCCAGGCCGCAGACCTCCAGGCTCAGGCATCCGCAGCCGATGCAGCTGGACAGGCCCTCGCGGAGCCGCTGCAGCTCGGCGATCCTCGCGTCCAGCTGGCTGCGCCAGCCCTGGGAGATGCGCTCCCAGTCCGCGGGTGAGGGTGCGCGATCGGCCGGGAGCGACGCCAGCGCCGCACGGATATCGTTCAGCGAGAGCCCGACGCGCTGGGAGACGCGCACGAAGGCGACGCGCCGCAGCGCGGTTCGCGGGTAGCGGCGCTGGTTCCCGCTCGTGCGCTCGGAGGCTATGAGGCCCTGCCGCTCGTAGAAGCGCAGGGCCGAGACGGACACCCCGCTGCGGGCCGAGAGCTCCCCGATGCTCAGCCACCGGGCGTGCGGATCGATCGACGGCACGACCCCTCCTTGACCTCAACCATAGTCGAGGTAATAGCGTGGGGATGTTCCGCACGGACGTCCCACCGAGACCCAAGGAGAATCATGGCTGCGTACACGCTGCCCGAGCTGCCCTACGACTACTCCGCCCTGGCGCCGCACATCAGCGCTCAGATCATGGAGCTGCACCACTCGAAGCACCACCAGGCGTATGTCACCGGCGCGAACACCGCGCTCGAGCAGCTCGCGGAGGCCCGCGAGTCGAACAACTTCGCGGCGGTGAACAAGCTGGAGAAGGACCTCGCCTTCAACCTCGGCGGTCACGTCAACCACTCTGTGTTCTGGACGAACCTCTCGCCCGAGGGCGGCGAGCCCACGGGCGCGCTCCTGGAGCAGCTCGGCACGGACTTCGGCTCGGTGGACGCCTTCAAGGCCCAGTTCACGGCGGTCGCGCTCGGCGTCCAGGGCTCGGGCTGGGCTGTGCTCGCCTACGACGTGATCGGCGAGCGCCTGTCGATCTTCCAGCTCTTCGACCAGCAGCAGGGCGTGCCGCTCGGCCTGGTGCCGGTGCTCCAGCTCGACGTGTGGGAGCACGCCTACTACCTGGACTACAAGAACGTGCGTGCCGACTATGTCAAGGCGTTCTGGAACATCGTCAACTGGGAGAACGTGGCCGCCCGTCTGGAGGCGGCCAAGAGCAAGACCGGCGGTCTCATCACGCTCTGAGCCCGCGCGGCAGGAGTCTCACGTTCCGAGGGGCCCGGTGCTTCGGCGCCGGGTCCCTCGGCGTCTGCCCGTGCCCCCGTGTCCCCGTGCCCTCCGGACCGGCGGGCACGGGACCTTCGGATCTGCCGGAGCACGGGGACCGCGCAGGCTGCTCAGCTGCGCCCGGGATTGCGGAAGTGCACATCCGCCAGCGCGCGGAACATCGTCTCGCGCATCTGGGGATTGCGGTGGCTGGTCGCCTGAGCGAGGTCGCGGAAGATGCGCTCGAAGCGAGTGCCATTCTCCACGATGCTCGCGCCGATCGGGCGGAACAGCTGATCGTTGACGATGTCCCACACATCGACCATCACCTCGCGCGGCACCGTCGCCAGGCGCAGATCGTCCAGCCTCGTGAACGGCCGCGTGCCCTCGGCGTTCAGGCGCGCGTACTCCATCCACCGCTGCGCCGCCGCCTCGAGCAGCAGCTCGGCCTGCATCAGCTTCGTGGACGCTGCTCCCCAGTACTGCTGATAGGTCGGATCCTGCGTGCGCGGCACGAGCGGCGGGAAGTAGCCGGCAAGGCGGCCGCGCATCTGCTCCTCGAAGACGTCCAGGGCTGCGAGCCCCGCGCCGACGGTCGCCGCCGCGATCGACATGGCGAAGAAGGTCATGTAGCGGCCGCCGTAGAGCGGGTTGCCGTGCAGTTGCAGGCCGAGCGTGCCCTGCTCGACGGGCACGTCGCGCCAGTCGAGTCCCGGCAGCACGTAGCCTTCGGGGACGATGCCGTGGAACTGCAGCGAGTGCGAGCCGCTGCCCCTGAGCCCGAGGGTGCGGCCCCAGTCGTTGAGCATGGTGAAGTTCGCCGAGGGGGCGACGAAGGCGCCCAGCGCGTCGCCCCCGTCGGCGGCGGCGCCCTTGACGGTGATCGTGCCGATGTAGTGGTTGGACCAGGGCGCCCCGGAGCAGTACTGCACGATGCCCTCGATCTCCCACCCGCCACGCACCCGGCGCGCGATCACGGTGGGAGCGAGCGTGGAGGGCGCACGGAAGCCGTCCGCGAACAGAGCGTCCTGGATCTCGCGAGGGAAGACCGCGGCAGCCATCACGGCGTGGTTCGCCGCGAGCCCGAAGCCCCATGCCGTGCCCATGTCGCCGCGGGCGAGCTCGGTGACGATGCGCACGTAGCTCGGCATGTCGAACTCGAGACCGCCGTAGGCCCGCGGCACATAGATGTCGTAGAAGCGCCCCGCGAGGAAGGTCTCGTGCATGCCGGGGGAGTAATACGTCCGCTGCTCCGTCTCCGCCGCCTCCTCGATGAGGCGGGGTCGCAGGGCGCGCGCCGCCTCGGCGAGCTGCGCCGACGATGGAGGCTCCGGGCCGCTCTCCGAGGGATCGGGGCGGGCGCCCGCGGCATCCGCGACGGTCATGGAATCGCTCCTTCGCGACCCGGACAGGGGAAGAGGGTGCGCCGCGACGCTGCGACGCGCTCCCCACCATACGCCTGTTCCGGCGGGCCTCCCTCCGCCGGCTGCTGCGGGGCGGCAGCGCGGCAGCCCGGCCGCCGCGCGAGGGGTGGGACGCTCCGATTGTGGCCGGCCCACACACGCCGCCGCCGCTGGCGCGAGCCGATTGTGCACGGCTTCAGTGGCAGGGCGGCTGCAGCTGGAACAGTCGTAGCCTGATCCAGCGAGGGCGTGAGCGCGCGCCCGCCGCGATCGTGTTGAGGGGATGTCACCATGACCGACACCGCAGTCCGACCCGCCGCCTCCGGGGACGATGACGCCGCCACGACGCCGCCGCCCCGCTCCGCGGAGCCCGTTTCCGCGACGGGGGCCGTCTCCACGGCTCCGCCCGTGCTCGACACGGAGCGACTGGGCCGGCTGCTGCTGGGGCGCTGGGCGGACATCCGGCTCGCCACCCGTGCGCTCGTGGCCAAGCCCGAGTTCCAGCAGATCCCCGGCCTGGGCATCGAGGAGCATCGTGCGCGGGTGCTGGAGCAGATGCACGCGATGGTCCGCGAGGGCGCGGTCGCCCGCGCCTTCCCCCAGGAGTACGGGGGTCACGACGATCACGGAGGCACGCTCGCGTCGTTCGAGGAGATGTTCCTCGCCGACCCCTCGCTGCAGATCAAGTCCGGGGTGCAGTACGGCCTGTTCGGCTCGGCGATCCAGCACCTGGGCACGAAGAAGCACCACGACCGCTGGCTCGCGGACGCTCTGACGCTCAAGCTGCCCGGCGTCTTCGCGATGACGGAGACCGGCCATGGCTCCGACGTCGCATCCGTGGGCACCACTGCCAGCTACGACCCCGAGACGGAGACCTTCGTCATCGACACGCCCTTCCGGGGCGCATGGAAGGACTACCTCGGCAACGCCGCGAAGGACGGCCTGGCCGCCGTGGTCTTCGCCCAGCTGATCACCCAGGGGGTCAATCACGGCGTGCACGCCTTCTTCGTGCCCATCCGCGACGAGAACGGCGAGTTCCTGCCGGGCGTCGGCGGCGAGGACGACGGCCTCAAGGGCGGCCTCGTCGGTGTGGACAACGGCCGGCTGCACTTCAGCGGGGTGCGCATCCCCCGGGACAACCTGCTCAACCGCTACGGCGATGTCGCCCCGGACGGCACCTACAGCTCGCCGATCGACAGCCCCGGGCGCCGCTTCTTCACGATGCTCGGCAATCTCGTCCAGGGCCGCGTGTCCCTCAACGGCGCCGCCGCGGTCGCGATGAAGGCGTCCCTGTCCGTGGCGCTCATCTACGGCTCGCAGCGCCGCCAGTTCTCCGACGGCGGCGGCGAGGAGACGGTGCTGCTGGACTACGGCCGCCATCAGCGCAGGCTCATCCCGCTGCTGGCCGAGACGCTCGCGGTGCAGCTGTCGCACGAGCAGCTCCTGCGGATGTTCGACGAGGTCTTCAGCGGCGCGAACGACACCCCGCAGACCCGCGAGGATCTGGAGACCTATGCCGCTGCGCTGAAGGCGCTGTCGACCTGGGCGGCCATGCGGACGCTGCAGGAGACGCGTGAGGCCTGCGGCGGCCAGGGATTCCTCGCGGAGAACCGGATCACGGAGTGGAAGCGCGACTTCGACGTGTACGTGACCTTCGAGGGCGACAACAACGTGCTCCTGCAGCTGGTCGGCAAGCGGCTGCTCAGCGATTACGCCGCGCAGTTCAAGGGAGCCGATGCGGCGAGGCTCGCCCGCTACGCGATCGGGCAGGTGGGCGACAGGATCGTCTCCACGGCCGGACTGCGCAAGCTCGCGCAGAACCTCGTCGATCTGGGCTCCACGGCTCGCGCCGTGGAGCACCTGCGGGAGGAGGAGCAGCGCCAGCTGCTCACCGACCGGGTCCAGACGATGGTCGCCGGCATCGCCGCCCGTCTCAACGCCGCACGCAAGGAGGGCGCGGCGGCCGCGGCGGCAGCGTTCAACGAGACGCAGAACGAGCTCATCGAGGCGGCCCGGGCGCACGGCGAGCTGCTGCAGTGGGAGGCGTTCACGAACGCCCTGGCGGAGGTTGAGGATGAGGGGACCCGCACCGTGCTGACGTGGTTCCGCGACATCTTCGGGCTGGGCCTGCTGGAGAAGCATCTGGCCTGGTATCTCGTCAACGGGCGGCTCTCCGCGCAGCGTGCCGAGGCAGCGACCCGCTACCTCGATCGGCTCATCGCTCGGGTGCGCCCCTACGCCCTCGCCGTGGTCGAGAGCTTCGGCTACGACCCCATCGCCCACCTGCGCGCCCCGATCGCCTCGGGAGCCGAGGCGGAGCGGCAGGACGAGGCGCGCGCCTACTACGCGCAGCTGCGGGCCTCAGGACGGGCGCCGGTGGACGAGAAGACGCTGAAGAAGGCGGCGCGGCAGCGCTGAGCCGGGCGCCTTCCCCCGATCAGGGCGCGCGATGCGCCCGGAGGTAGTCCTCGATCGCCTCGCGGGCGAGCGCGGACAGGGAGCGCCCCTGCCGTGCGGCCACGGCGCGAGCCTCCTCGCGCAGGGCGGGAGGCAGGCGCACGCCGAGCAGCGGCGACACGCCGCCCGGGCCGCTCGCCCCGAGTGAGGGTCTGCCCCCTGCAGCGCGGGCCGCGACGGGTGCCGAGGGTCGCGCCTCGCCCGCCAGGAGCTGGCCGGGGACGGGCTCGCCCTCGGGCGAGAGCTGCCTGCTCGCGTACTGCGGCGGGCGCGGACCGGGTGCCGTTGACATCCTCGCCTCCTCCTGTCGCGGGCGGGATGCAGCCCGAGCTGCCCGCGCCAGCAGTTTAGTTGCACGGAACCGGGGCCGCGCAGGAGCGCTGGTTCTGTGCGACGAAACCGGTTCTGTAGAGCGGAACATCGTCGGGGAGTCGCGTCTGCGCCGTCGCGGCGCGCCGCGGAGCGCACGACGCTACCGTCGAAGAGGACGCCGGCCGGCGGAAGGGAGCAGCATGACGGTCATCGACGAGGTCTTCGAGCTGGGGGAGCTGCTCACGCCGGAGGAGCGCCGCTGGCAGTCCCGAGCGCACGCCTTCGCGGCGGAGCACATCCTGCCCGTCATCGACGACGATTTCGAGGCAGCCCGCTTCCGGCGGGAGATCGTCCCGCTGCTGGGGGAGGCGGGCTTCCTCGGCATGCATCTGCAGGGCTACGGGTGCGCCGGCGCCGGCGCCGTGTCGTACGGGCTGGTGTGCCACGAGATCGAGGCGGCCGACTCGTCCTGGCGCACCTTCGTTTCCGTGCAGGGTTCGCTGGCCATGTCCGCGATCGCGAAGCACGGCTCGGCCGAGCAGAAGGAGCACTGGCTGCCGCGGATGGCCCACGGCTCCGCCGTCGGCTGCTTCGCGCTCACCGAGCCGCAGGGAGGCAGCGATCCGGGCACGATGCTCACCACCGCGCGGCTGGACGGGGAGGAATGGGTGCTCGACGGCCAGAAGCGCTGGATCGGGCTGGCCAGCGAGGCGGACGTCGCCGTCGTCTGGGCCCGCACCGACGACGCCTCCGACCCCTCCGGCTCCGGCACGGTCCGCGGCTTCCTCGTCGAGACCTCCGCTCCGGGCTTCTCCGCCGTGCCCATCGCCGGCAAGCTCGCGATGCGGGCGAGCGTGCAGTGCGATGTACGACTCGACGGCGTGCGCCTGCCGCCCTCGGCGCTGCTGCCCGGCGCACGAGGCCTGAGCGGTCCCTTCGCGTGCCTCAACGAGGCACGATACGGCATCGTGTGGGGTGCGATGGGCGCCGCCCGCTCCGCCCTTTCCGCGGCCGTCGAGCGCGCGCGCTCGCGGGTCGTCTTCGGAGCGCCGATCGGCGCTGCGCAGCTGACCCAGGCGAAGCTCGCCGACATGCTGCTGGAGTACGAGAAGGGCATGCTGCTCGCCCTCCACCTCGGCCGGCGCAAGGAGGCGGGATCGCTCAGCCCCGTGCAGATCAGCATCGGCAAGCTGAACAGCGTCCGGGAGGCGATCGGGATCGTGCGGGAGGCGCGCACGATCCTCGGCGGGGACGGCATAACCGACGAGTTCCCTGTGATGCGTCACCTCGCCAACCTCGAGGCTGTGCGGACCTATGAAGGCACGGACGAGATCCACCAGCTCGTGATCGGCCGGCAGCTCACCGGCCGCTCGGCGTTCTCCTGAGCCGAGCGGGCGAAGCGGACGGAGCGGCAGCAGCGGGCGGAGCCGGAGCGGGCGGAGCGGGCGCGGGGCGACCCGACGCCCGGCCCGCGGCACCTCAGCGCAGCTCGTAGACCAGATGGGCGAACACCCCGTGCCGGCTGAGGCTGCGCAGGCTCAGGCGCGATGCCGGGATGCGCCGCGGCAGCAGCGGCGCGCCTGCAGGCAGCGCCACGGGGGCGAAGGTGAACTGCAGCTCCGTGAGCAGGCCCGCATCGTAGAACTGGCCAGCCAGCTCGCCTCCGCCGCTGATCCAGATGTCCCGCCCGCCGGCGGCCGCCTCGATCTCGGCGAACAGCTCGCCGACGCCGCCGGAGACGACACGCACGTCCACCCCCTCCGGCACCGGCTGCTCCCGCGTGGAGAAGACGAAGACCGGCCGCTTGCCGTGATACTGCTCCCAGCGCTCGGGATGCTCGAGGATCTCCTCGTTCTCCAGGATCCAGCGGTAGGTGCTGGAGCCCATCACGATCGCCCCGATGGGCGCCAGGAAATCGGCGAACAGCTCGGGCTCAGGGGCGGGCTCCGCCTCGAAGAGCCATTCCAGGGAGTCCCCCGAGGCGGTGGACTCCGCGATGAAGCCGTTCAGCGAGGTGGCGGTGAAGTAGACGACGCGAGTCATGGCGCTGAGCGTAGGGCCGACCGCCGACATCGGGCCTAGGCTGAAGCCGGAGGCAGCGCCGCCGTCCACGCCACGCACATCGCACCGCCATCGAGGAAGCATGTCTCCGGAGCTCTTCACCCCCTTCGCCGTCCGCGGTCTGAGGACCGAGAACCGCCTGTGGGTCTCGCCCATGTGCCAGTACTCCGCCGTCGACGGCCTGCCGCAGGACTGGCACCTCGTGCACCTGTCCGGTCTCGCGCTCGGCGGGCCGGGACTCATCGTCGCCGAGGCCACCGGCGTCAGCCCGGAAGGCCGCATCACCCCTGCCTGCCCCGGACTGTGGAACGAGGAGCAGACGCAGGCTTGGGCCCGGATCGTCTCCGTCGTCGAGGGGCTCGGCGTGCCCATGGGCATCCAGCTCTCGCACGCCGGCCGCAAGGCCTCGGTCGCCCCGCCCTTCCAGGGAGGCGGACCGGTCGACCCTGAGGCGGGCGGGTGGCAGACCGTCGGCCCCTCCCCGCTCGCGTTCGGCCCCCTCCCGGCGCCCCGGGAGCTCAGCACGGCGGAGATCGAGGGCGTCGTCGCCGACTTCGCCGCCGCGGCGCGCCGGGCCGAGGATGCCGGGTTCCGCGTCGTCGAGGTGCACGCGGCGCACGGCTATCTCGCCCACCAGTTCCTCTCGCCGCTGTCCAACCACCGGGAGGACGGCTATGGCGGCAGCCGCGAGAACCGGGCGCGATTCCTCTTCGAGGTCGTCGAGGCGATCAGGGCGGCGGTGAGCCCCGAGCTCGCCCTGTTCGTGCGCCTCTCGGCCAACGACTGGGTCGAGGGCGGCTGGGGTCCCGAGGACGCCGCATGGATCGCCGAGCCCCTGCGCCAGCGCGGCGTCGACCTCCTCGACGTGTCCTCCGGCGGCCTGGACCCGCGGCAGCGGATCGACACGCGGCCCGGCTACCAGGTCCCCTTCGCCGCGGCCGTCAAGCGCGCCTCGTCGGTGCCCGTCGCCGCGGTCGGTCTGCTCACCCAGCCGCGGCAGTTCGAGCAGGTGCTCGAGGACGGCGCCGCCGATGCCGTCTTCGTGGCGCGCCAGGAGCTGCGCGACCGCATGCTGCCTCTGCGCGCCGCGGCCGAGCTGGGCGTGCAGAAGGCCTGGCCGCCGCAGTACGAGCGCGCGGCAGCGCACGCCTTCGATCGCTGAGCCTAGGCTCGGAGAGTGCGAGGCCTCTACCCGGCGATCGAGCCCTACGCCAGCGGTCTGCTGGACGTGGGCGACGGCCAGCGGATCTACTGGGAGGAGTGCGGCAACCCGGAGGGCAAGCCCGCGGTCTTCCTGCACGGCGGCCCCGGCGGCGGCTGCACACCGGAGCACCGCCGCCTCTTCGACCCGGAGCGCTACCGGATCGTGCTGCTCGACCAGCGCGGCTGCGGCCGCAGCATGCCGCATGCGGCCGAGCCGGAGGCCGAGCTCTCGGCGAACACCACCTGGCATCTCGTCGCGGACCTCGAGCTGCTGCGCGCGCACCTCGGCATCCGGCGCTGGCTGGTCTTGGGCGGCTCCTGGGGCTCGACCCTCGCCCTGGCGTACTGCCAGACGCACCCGGAGGCGATCAGCGAGATCGTCCTGCGGGGGATCTTCACCCTGCGTCCCTTCGAGCTGCGCTGGTTCTACCAGGAGGGCGCCTCGCTGCTGTTCCCGGACCTCTGGGAGGACTTCCTCGCCCCGGTGCCCGAGCAGGAGCGGGACGACATGATCGCCGCCTACTCGCGCCTGCTCGCCGACCCCGATCCGGCCGTGCATGTGCCCGCGGGCGTCGCGTGGACGCGCTGGGAGGCTTCCACGATCCGACTGCTGCGCGATCCGAGCACGATCGCGGAGTTCGTCGAGCAGCGCCACGCCGTCGCCTTCGCCCGCATCGAGAACCACTACTTCATGCATGGCGGCTGGCTGGAGCCCGGCCAGCTCATCCGCGACGCGGTCCGGCTCAGGAGCATCCCCGGTGTGATCGTGCACGGCCGCTACGACGTCTGCACGCCGGTGGTGAACGCGTGGGACCTGCACCGCGCGTGGCCGGAGGCCGAGCTGCACATCATCCCGGACGCCGGGCACGCCTACAACGAGCCGGGCATCCTCGACGCGCTCATCACCGCGACCGACCGCTTCGCGGGGAGATGAGGACAGCTCCCGCAACGTCCTCCAGCTCCACCCCGGTCCCCGGAAGCACCTCCGCCTGCGCTCTCGCGAGCACCATCGGCCCCTTCTCCAGCCGCACCACCGCGATCACGACCGGGCCTTCGGTGGCGGCGCTGGGCGCGCGCAGGATCTGGGTCACGTCCTCGACGGTCCCGGGCCCGGCAGGCACGGGCTCCAGCTCCAGGGAGGCGCAGCGGCTGCAGGCCAGCCGCTCGGGGAAGAGATGCTCGCCGCAGCGCAGGCAGCGCTGGATCATCAGCCCGGGGCCGCTCACGGGCCCGCCTCGAGCATGAGAGCGGCGGCGCAGGCGCCGTAGCGGTAGAGGATCATGCCGTAGTTGGTCACCAGGGCGCGCCGGGCCGCGGGCAGCTGACCATCCCCGGCCCGGCCCTGCAGCTGCTCGACGGCGTCCACCAGCCCGTGCAGAGTGCCGCCCGCACCGGCCTGGCCGCAGCACAGCAGGCCGCCGGAGGGGTTCACGACGGCCGAGCCGGCCCGGTACCCCTCTGCGGCGAAGCGGGGCCAGTCCTCCTCCGGCAGGAAGCCGAGCTCCTGCAGCTGCTGGAGCACGATCACCGGGTAGTCGTCGTACAGGCTCAGCACGTCCGTCCGCTCCGGCTCGAAGCCGTGCTCCTCCCGGAGGATCCGGCCGATGCGGTCGAAGCCCAGATGCAGCCCGTCGCCCTGCTGGTCGTCGTGGTTGAACACCGCGCCGTAGCCGCCCAGGCGCACCGCGCCATCCCCGGCCTCATCCGCCCGCCGGAGGACGACCGCGTTCGCGCCCGCGACGAGCGGCACGCAGTCGAACAGTCGCAGCTCGCTGGTGACCAGAGGGGCGTCGCGGTACTCCTGCAGTGTGAGCGGCTCGCGGTAGAGCCCGTTGCGGTGCAGCGCCGCCCGCGCGCGCTGGTGCTTGACGACCTGGCCGTAGGCCTCCGGGCCCAGGCCGTGGCGCCGGCGATGCTCGGCGGTGAGGAAGGAGAACTGGGCGTTCGGGCCGACCGCCCCGATCGGCACCAGGCGCGCCTCCGTCGTCCTGTTGTAGCGGCTCGTCATCTCGCGGAAGCGGCTGCTGTCCATGCGGTCGCCCCCCACGACGACGACGTTGCGCGCGTCGCCCGTCTCGATGGCACGGCGGGCCTGCTGCACCACGGTCAGACCGAGCGGGTCCTCCATCATCCAGCGCAACCGCAGCCCGGTGCGCCAGGCGAAGTCGATCGGACGGTCCGGCGTGAGCGTGAAGGAGGAGACGCCGAGGCCGTCCACCTCGTGCGGCTCCAGCCCCGCCTGGGCGATCGCCGCAAGAGCAGCTTCGGCCAGCAGCCTCCCCGTGCTCGCGCCCGGCTCGGGACGGCGCTCGTAGTCCGTCTGCGCAGACGCGGCGATCACCGCGGCAGGGTGCCCCCGCTCGCCCTCGCCGCGGCGCCGTCCGGAGCTGCCGCTCATGCCCGACGTCCCGCGACGGTCTCGCCCCGGTCCCACATCGTCGCGGTGATGCCGCGCTCGCGCAGGGGGCCCTTGGACACCTTGCCATTCTCGGTGTGCGGCAGCTCCGCCATCACCTCGACGTAGCGGGGCACGGCGAAGTAGGCGATCCTGCCCTCCAGGTGCGCGATGAGCGCAGCCGGGTCGAGACGGGCTCCGCCGCGCGGGACCACGGCTGCGGCGACGTCCTCGTCGCCCAGCGGGCTGGGCACGCCGTACACGGCGGCCTCGGCCACCTGCGGGTGGGTGAGCAGAGCCTCCTCCACCTCCCAGGTGGAGATGTTCTCGCCGCGGCGCCGGATCATGTCCTTGAGCCGGTCCACGAAACGGAAGCGGCCGTCCGGCTCGCGCGCCACTCGGTCCCCCGTGTGCCACCAGAGGTTCCGCATCGCCTCCAGCGTCGCGTCCGGCCGGTTCAGGTACCCCAGGCAGAAGGCGAAGGGCAGCTCGCTGCGCAGCACGAGCTCTCCCGGGGTGCCGTCGGGCACCTCGCGGTCGAACTCGTCGACGACGCGTGCCCGGAAGCCCTCGACCACGCGCCCCATGTAGCCCGGCTCGGAGCGGCGGCCCTCCGTGGCGGAGATCACCTGGTTCGTCTCGGTGCCCGCGTAGGCCGCCACGATCTCCTCGATCCCGTAGCGGTCCTGGAAGGACGGCCACAGCTGCGCGGGGATGTCCGGCGCGAAAGCGGTCCGCACACGATGGTCGCGGTCGGCCGCGCCGGGAGGCTGGGCGAGGAGCATGCCCGCCATGGCGCCCAGCAGCGCGACGTGCGTGGCGCCGGCGTCCCGTGCGCGCTGCCAGTAGCGGCTCGCGGAGAAGCGCTCGTCCAGGACGATGCGCCCGCCCGTCGCGATCGCGAGGAACACCGTCGCGAGGGCGTTGATGTGGAACAGCGGGAGGGTGCTGTAGAGCACGCTCGACTCGCTGACGCGCAGCGTCTCCCGCATCACGTTGGTCCACCAGTAGAGCTGCCCGGCCGGGCACATCACGCCCTTGGAGAGCCCCGTGGTGCCGGAGGTGTAGATGACCGCAGCCAGCTCGCCCGGGTGGATCGACCGCGCGGGCAGCTCCCGCTCCGAGCGCGGCAGCGCCTGGACGGGCGCGTCCCACAGCCGCGCCCCGCTCGCGGGCTGCCCGTCCGCCAGCGCGACGAGCCGCACGGAGGGCGGCGGCTGGACTGCGGAGAGCGGTTCGAGGAACTCCTCCTGCACGAGCAGGCACGAGGGGTCGGAGTCGCGGACGACGTGCTCGAGCTGCCTCCCGCGCCAGGCCGTGTTCACGGGCACGAGCACGGCGCCCAGCCACAGGCACGCCAGAGCAGCCTCCACGAAGGCGATGCTGTTGCGCGAGAGCACGAGCACGCGGTCGCCGGCGGCGACGCCGCGTTCGGCGAGGGCGTGCGCGGCGCGCGCTGCGGCGGAGCGCAGCGCCTCGAAGCTGCGAGTCTGCCCGGCGACGGTGACACAGGGCCGCTCGCCGAGGCGCCGAGCCTGCTCGATGAGCAGGCTCGGCACGTTGAGGCGGAGCGGGTCGTGCACAGCGGTGCTGCGCGGGGGATGCGGCTCGGACCATTCCCTGCGGTTCGCCATGCCGCCCCTCACTGCCCCGCGTACAGGCCGGTCTTCTTGACCGCCGCCTGGTAGAGGAAGATGCTGGCGATGCAGACCACCGCCCCGTACACGCAGAACAGCCAGGTCAGCCCGTTCACCTGCATCCACACGAAGATGTACGAGGCCGTGCCGCCGAAGATGGCGACGCCGACGGAGTAGGCCAGCCCTGCACCGGCCGTCCGCCCTTGCGTCGGCATGAGGCTCGCGCCGATCGGCGTGAAGATCGCCAGGCTGGGCGAGAGGACGACCGCCCCGAGGAGCATGATGCCGACGAAGGCGCCGATGCTGCCCGCGTACAGCAGGAGGAGGAACGCGGCCGGCACGAGGATCCACCGGGAGACGATGAACAGGCGCGACACCTTCCAGCGGTCGGCGAGCCGACCGAAGATCGGGCAGAGGATGACGATGATCAGGCTGAAGGCCGAGGTCGTCGCGAACGCGATCGCCGGGTCGACCTTGTATTGGGACTGCGCGAGGCTGGGCAGAGCCACATTGAGCGCGTAGTTGAGGATCTGCACGCCGCCGACCACGAAGATCGTGGCCACCAGGGCCAGCCAGTGCCGGCCGATCTGCCGCCAGATGCCCTGTGAGCCCTCCAGCTCCGGTGCGGGCTGGACGCGCTGCACCTCCGCGGCCGCCGCGCCGGCGCCGACCTCCTCCCGGTGCGCCTCGTGCAGCGTCTCCGGCAGGCCCCGCCGCATGATCAGCACGATGATGCCGAGCACCCCGCCGATGAGGAAGGGGATGCGCCAGCCCCAGGCCTTCATCGCGTCCGCGCCCACGGCGAGGCTGGTGAAGAACGCCACGAGCGAGGCGGTCAGCAGACCGAGCTGGACCCAGCCGTAGATCAGGCCGGAGTACCGGCCGAGCCGCTCCCGCTTGCCGATCTCCACGTTGTAGGTCGCGTTCAGCGGAGCCTCGATGCCGAAGGCCAGCCCCTGGACGATGCGCAGGAGCACGAGCAGCACGGCAGCCCAGACGCCGATGACGGACGCGGTCGGCATCAGCCCCATGAGCAGCGCGGACAGTGCCATGACCGCGACGGACAGGAGCATCATCGGCCGCCGACCCACCCGGTCGGCGATCCAGCCGAAGAAGACGGCGCCCACCGGGCGGAACACGAAGCCGACGCCGTAGACCGCCAGCGCGTTCAGCGTCGAGGAGACCGCGTCCCCGCCGAAGAACTGCGCTCCCAGCTGCGGCGACAGGGAGCCGAACAGCAGGAAGTCGAAGCTCTCCAGCGCCTGACCGGCGCCGACGAGCGCGATCGACCTGCCCGCGCTCGCCTTCTTCGTCGTCGTGCTGTCCGCTGTCGTCGCGGATTCGATGTTCGCCATCTGATCTCCCCTATGAGTTCCCGGCATGACGCTGGGTGCGAGCGTAGGGAGCAGGGCGTGCCGGGGCTATCCGTGCGACGCGGACTCCTGTCCGTCCGGCGCGCTGCGCTCAGGACCGGGCGGCGTCACGGAGCGGCGCGGCGTCGCGGAGCGTCTCGGAGGGGTAGCAGCCGAAGCGCGCGCGGTACTGGCTCGAGAAGCGGCCCAGATGCGCGAAGCCCCACTCCTGCGCGACGGCGGCGACGGTCGTCTCGCCCGGGTCGGCCTCGCGCAGCCGCCGGTGCACGTGGTCCAGCCGCAGCTGCCCGAGGTAGCGCAGGGGGGACAGGCCGAGACTGCGCTGGAAGTTCTCCTGCAGCGACCGCACGCTCGAGCCGGCGACGGCCGCCAGCTCGCCGATGGTCCAGGGGTGCTGCGGGTCGTCCTCCAGCGCGCGCACGGCCCGGCGGGCGATGCCGCGGGAGAGCGGCGCAGGGCGGTCCGCGTTCAGCTCCGCGGAGAAGTTGTGCCGCTGGCCGACGAGCAGGCCCAGCACCACGAGGTTGCGCAGCTCGAGCGCGAGCAGGGACTGCGAGGCGAGCACGCGCCGATCGCTGAGGCCGTGCCGGAGCACGGTCAGTCCGCCCATCCAGCGGTGGCTCTCCGGGGCGTGCAGGTCGACGGGCATGTCGAAGACGAGCGGAGATCGCAGCGAATGCCCGAGCATCAGCGCGAGCTCGCGCTCCAGCAGCGCGCGGTCCAGCTTGAGCGCCAGGTGGTCCGAGGACGGGCTTCGCCACACCGTCGCCGTCCTCGAGTGGTTGTAGATCGCGCCGCTGCGGGGGGTGGCCAGGAAGGACTGCTCGCCGGAGACGTTCCGCACGGTGCCGCGCAGCGGGATGATGAGGTGGTAGTTGTCCAGGTAGCCGCAGTCCATGCGGATGGCGGCGCCGTAGCGGGTGCGGCCCAGGGTGAGGCCGTCCAGCTCGAGGACGTCCATCCGGAAGTCGACGTGCGCGCTGTCGCGCCCGGCGGGGGCGATCGAATGCGGGAAGTAGACGGACGAGCCGAAGTCCTGCGCCTGCGCCCAGTCCGTCGAGGCGAAGACGGACCAGCGCGGCTCGCCCTGCGCGGTGATCGTCATGGTCAGACTGCCCTCCCGGCCGTTCTCCGTCGAACGGCGCCCGCAGCCTAGCGCGCGCGGTCGTCGCGGGCAACGCGCGCACGGCGCCGGCCGGCCGCTCGCCCCCGTGTCCCCACGCCTCAGCGCACTGCGACGGGCTCCGGCCGCACGCCCACCCGCACGGCGTCGCCGGCGAGCACGCGCTCGCCGGGGGAGTGCTGGACGACGAGCTCGACGCCCTCGGTCGTCTTCACCTGGGTCCGGCGCATCGCGCCGAGGAAGCTGCTGCTCACGACGATGGCGGGCACAGCCCCGGTCGTGCCGTCGGAGGCGAGGAACAGGTTCTCGGGACGCAGGTAGACGCGCGCAGGGCCGTCGGGATGCGGGGCGAGGAGGGGAAGCCGGGCGCCCAGGGCCTCGGCGAAGCCGTCGCGCACCACGGCGTCCACGAGGCACGAGCGTCCGATGAACTCCGCGACGAAGGTCGTCGCCGGCCGCGTGTAGAGCTCCTCGGGAGCGCCGATCTGGTCGATGTCGCCCGCGTTCATCACGGCGACGCGGTCCGAGACCGCGAGGGCCTCCTCCTGGTCGTGCGTGACGAAGATCGTCGTGATGCCCAGCCGCAGCTGGATGCGGCGGATCTCCTCGCGCAGCTGCACGCGCACCTTCGCGTCCAGCGCGGACAGCGGCTCGTCCAGCAGCAGCACGCGCGGCTCCGTGACGAGCGCGCGGGCCAGCGCGACACGCTGCTGCTGCCCACCGGAGAGTTGGTGCGGGAAGCGGGCGGCGAAGTCGCTCAGGCCGACGAGCGCGAGGGCGGCGTCCACGCGCTCGCGCACGCGTGCCTCGGGCACGCGCCGCATCCTCAGCCCGAACGCCGTGTTGCGGGCGACGGAGAGGTGCGGGAACAGCGAGTAGGACTGGAACACCATGCCCATGTCCCGCTTGTTCGCGGGGACGCGCGACATGTCCTCGCCGCCCACGAGGATGGTGCCGCCGTCGGCCAGCTCGAGGCCGGCGAGCAGCCGCAGCGCCGTGGACTTCCCCGAGCCCGAGGACCCCAGCAGGGACAGGAACTCCCCGGGCTGCACCTCGAGCTGCAGCCCCTTGAGCACCCGCTGCGAGCCGTACGACTTCACGACGCCGTCGAAGACGACCCGGACTCCTTCCGACCGGTCGCTGACGAGCGGGTTGCCGTCGGTGAGCGCGGCGAAGCGGTCCGCGACGGGCTCTGGGGCCGGGGCCGGGTCTGTCTGAGTCACGAGGGGGCCTTTCTGGATCGGGGCGTGCGGCCTGCTCGGCGGCGGCCGTCAGAGCGCACTCTGGCGGCGCGCGATGGCACGGCTGGCACGATCGATGGCGAACAGGACGAGGAAGACGAAGGCCAGCGACAGCAGTGACATGATCACGGCGATGTAGGGATCCTGCTTGCTCACCACGAGCAGTGCGGTCTGCAGGTTCTGCCGGTTCAGCAGCGAGGCGATCGTGAACTCTCCGAGCACCACCGCGACGGAGACGAGCGAGGCGAGCATCAGCCCGACGCGGATGTTCGGCACGATCACCCGCACGAGCACCGAGACCCAGCTGGCGCCGAGCGAGCGAGCAGCCTCGGCCAGCGTCCTCGTGTCGATCGCGTCGAGGTTGGACTGGATCGCGCGGTAGGCGAAGGGCAGGCAGGTGATGCCGTAGGCGAAGGCCAGCGACCAGATGCCCGTGCCGACGGCGCGTCCGATCACGAGGTACACCGGCGCGAGGCCGACGACGAGGACGATCGCCGGGATGGAGATCGGCAGCAGGCAGAGGAACTCGAAGGGCCGGCGCAGCCGCGGGAATCGCAGCTGGATGAGCACCATCGTCGGGGTGAGCAGGAACAGGACGATCGCGACGGTGACGACGGCGAGGATCGCGGAGTTCGTCAGGCCCGTCCAGATCGGCGCGTAGCTGGCCGGCCGCGCGGGCGCGAACAGCGAGATCCAATGCTCCAGGCCGTAGCCCCCGTTCGGGGAGCGGAGGGTGAACTCCAGCGAGCCCGCGAGCGGCAGCGCGAACAGCAGGCCGAGGATCCCGAGGATCGCGATCGTCGCCCAGCGGCCGGGAGCGATCCGCGCGCGCTTCATGCCTGCCACCGGGAGGCGCGGCGCTGCACCAGCGAGTAGGCGGTCATCACGACCGCCATGACGATGATCATCCCGAGCGCGAGCGCGCCGGCGAGGTTCTCGCGCCCGAGCACGGTCTCGCTGGTCAGAGCCGCGCGGATCTGCAGCGGCACGATCTGGGCGCCCTGGCTCGCCAGCGCCGCTGCGGTCGCGTAGGAGGAGAAGCCGTTGGCGAACAGCAGCAGAAAGCTCGCGAGGAAGGAGGGGGCCAGCACCGGGATGCCGACGCGGGTCCAGAAGGTGAAGCCCGTGCCCCCGAGGGTGAGGTTCGCCTCCGCCCACTGCGGCTTCAGCCCGGCAAGCGCGGGCATGAAGCTGATCACCATCAGCGGGGTCTGGAAGTACGCGTAGACGATGTACAGGCCGGGCAGCGAGTAGATCCAGGGCCCGGAGGCGAACACGTCCAGGCCGAAGGAGTCGGCCATCCACACCGTGAGCATGCCTTTCAGGCCGATCGTGGCGATGAAGGCGAAGGCGAGCATCACGCCGCCGAACTGGGCGAGCACGCTCGAGGCGGCGTCGATCAGCCCCCGGACGACGCCGCCCTCCTTCAGGCCGAGCGCCGCATAGCAGATGAGGGCGCCCAGGATCGCGCCCACGACGGCGGTCACGAGCGACAGCAGCAGCGAGTTTCCGAAGGTCTTGAGGATCACCGGGTCCAGCAGCGCGCTCACATTCGACCAGGTGAACGCCCCGTTCCTCTGGAAGAAGCCGGTGCCGACGGCGAGCACCGTGGGGACCGCGAGGAACAGCAGCACGTACGCCGCGAACGGCGTGAGGCCCAGATAGGCCAGCGGCGAGCGCCGGCCGGCGGGGCGGCCGGCGCTCGCGGAGCCTGGAGGCCGGGACGGATCGCTGGGATCCGCCCCGGCCCGCAGGGCCTTCGTCTCGGCGAGCGCGGTCACGATCAGCTGACGGCCGCGGCCCACTTCTGGCCGAGGAGCGTGCCCGCCTGGGCGCTCTGCTCGGCGTTGGGGACCAGCGTCTGGCTGGGCGCGGGGGGAAGCGCGTTCCACTTCGCCAGGTCGAGCGTGCCGGCCTTCTGCATCGCCTCGGCCCGCACCGGCCGCGCTCCGCCGCTGAGCCAGAGGTTCTGCACCTGGTCGCTGTACAGGAACTCCTCCCACAGCCGGGCCGCGGCCGGGTGCGGCGCGTCCTTGTTGATCGCCTGGTTGTAGTAGGCGGCGTAGCCCGCTCCGGGGAAGACGCGCACCTTCCAGTTCGGGTTGTCCGCGGTGTGGCTGGCGTTCAGGTAGTCCCAGTCGAAGACGACCGGGGTCTCCCCGGAGGCGACCGTCGCGGTGGTGACGTCCACCTGCAGGAGGTTGCCCGCCTGCTTCAGCTTCTGGAAGAAGTCGATCCCGGGTTGGAAGTCGCCGAGGCTCCCGCCGTTCTGGACGGTGGCCAGGCCGACGGCGGCGAAGGCGGCGCCCGCCTGGGTCGGGTCGCCGTTCATCGCGACCGCGCTCTTGTACGGGGCGCCCAGCAGATCCTGGATGGTCTGCGGCTCCGGGTACTTGGAGGAGTCGTAGCCGACGGACATGTACCCGCCGTAGTCGCCGGTGAACAGCCCCTTTGGGTCCTTGAGCGAGTCCTCGATGTCATCCCAGCCCTGCACCTTGTAGGGCGCGAACTGGTCGGTGTTCTGCAGCGCCACGGTGAGGCCCAGGTCGAACACGTCCGGAGCGGTGTCCAGTCCCGCGTTGGTCTTGGCGGCCTGGATCTCCTCGGCGCTGGAGGCGTCGGGAGACGCCTCGGTGATGGTGATCTCGGGGTACTTCTGGGCGAACAGGTCGAGGATCGCCCCGTAGTTGGCCCAGTCGCGCGGAAGCGCGATGACGTTGAGCGCGCCCTCGGCCTTCGCTGCGGCCTCGAGGTCCGCGAGCGTGCCGAAGTCGGAAAGGCTCGTCGCGGTGGCGGCGTTCGTGGTGTTCGCCCCGCCGGCGGTGCTCGAGCCGCCGTTCGGGCCGGCGCTCGAGCAGGCCGCGAGCGTGATCGCGCTGGCCGTGGCGAGCGCGAGGGCGAGGGCTCCGCGTCGCAGGTTCATGAGGTCTCCTCCGGGTCGGTGGGCGCCCTGGGGGCGCGGTCCACGTGCTGTGCGTGACCGTTCCGGAAGCTACGGACGGAGGGGGGACGGCGTGTGTGCGGCCGGTTCTCGTCCGGTGAACGCCTGTCGAACGGTCGGGGTCGTCACGGCCGCGCCACGCACCCGCTCAGAAGGACACGTCGAAGGAGGTGAGGACCTTGTTGATGGTGGTGTCGTCGATGTCCGTGCCGACGAGGATCAGGGTCATGAGCAGTTGCGCCGAGCCGTCGTCCTTGTTGAGGGACATGACGAGAGCTTCCGCCTCCTGCCCGTTGCATCGGGTCCACGTGCTGTACAGCCCGGTGAAGTAGCCGTCTGCGTAGGACTCCGCCGTCGTGGCGGGTGTGCACGAGCCTCCCATCGTCCCCGACGCTGACTCGAGGCCCGCCCGGACCGCCTCCTCGCTGACGGCTCCCGCGCGGCCGGCCATCGCGACGCCGGAGGCCTGCCCGTTGTCGAAGGCCTTGACGTTCGAGGAGGCGACGAAGACGTGCACTCCTGTGGCGGGGTCGGCCTGGGAGAACGCGTCCTTCCAGTGGCTGGGCACGGTGACGCTGAAATGCCCGTCGTCGCTGGTCAGGTCGACGTAGCTGGTCGGGGAGGTCCCGCCGCCGCCCCCGCCGCCGGCCCCGCCGGCTCCCGCCGACGCGCCTCCGGTCACCTTCAGCGCGCTCCCGTTGATCTGGCCCTCGAGGATCTGGTCCGTGGCGGGGCGCCAGGCCTGCACGCTGAGGGTCGCCTCCGTGCCGTGCGTGCGCAGGACGTCGCAGTAGCCGGCGACGGTCCCGCCGAGGCCCATCGTCACGCCGTTGAGCTTCTCGATCACGTCTCCGGGCTTCAGTCCTGCCTTGTCCGCGGCGCTGCCGGGCTTGACCGAGGAGACCCAGATGCCGTGAAAGCCGTACTCATCGGGCGGGATCGCCTCGATGTTGAGCCCGAGGGACAGCACGTTCTCGCTGTTCCTGAGCTTCTGGATCGTGTCCTGTGCGGAGCCGCGGCCCACGGCGATGTTCGTATCGTTCAGGTTTTCGCCCGCGTAGTTGACGCCGAACACGGTCCCGCTGCTGTCGACCAGGGGCCCGCCGGAGTTCCCGCCGCGGATGCGCGCATCGTGCTGGATCGCATGCTCCACATCCGCCCAGGGCGTGGCCGTCTTCGTGTCGGCCTGCGAGACGATCCCCTTGGTCAGCGTGTACTTGTAGCCGAGCGCCGCCGGGTACCCCGCGGAGTAGACCTCGTCGCCCTCGCGGATGTCGCCGCTGTGCCAGGAGAGGAAGGGGACGGCGGCGGGCAGGTCGACCTTGATCACCGCCAGGTCGTAGCACTCGGAGGCTGCGATGAGGTTCGCGGCGTAGGACTGGCCGTCACCGCCGATCGCGACCCGCAGGGTGCCCGCTCCCGTGACGACGTGGTTGTTCGTCACCGCATGGCCGTCCGGGCTGATGAACCAGCCCGAGCCTCCCCAGCGGCCTTCGTACGGCGTCAGGTCGCCCAGCTGGAGGAAGGTGCCCTGCGCGATGATGGACATCGTGGCGCCCTTCACCTCCCCGACGCTGCTCACCGCCGTCTCCGTCGGCGTCGGGGTCGGCCCCTGCAGGGAAGGGAAGGAGGGCAGGAAGGCGCAGCCGGCGAGCAGGGGCACCAGGCCGGCGGTGCCGGCAGCGGAGAGCAGGCGCGCACGGCCGCGACGGCCTGGGCCCCGGGTGATGATCGGCATGGTGAGGCTGGCTCCCTCCGCGCACAGGATGAGGGAAGTATCGGCCCTTCGCGTGGCGGCGCGGTGGGCCCCGCCGGCCGTCTGTGGACAAGGTGCGGGACGGTCCGATCGGCTCCCGGATGGCGCCGTGCACGACGGCTGAGGACGCCCGCCGAGCTCGGAGGCTCCGCTGCGCAGCATCCGAGATTCGCTCTCAGCTGGGATATCTAGGATGGGGGCGTGTCCGAACGCCAGCTGCATCTGGTCAGGCACGGGGAGGTGGACAACCCCGCCGGCCTGCTCTACGGGCGCATCCCCGGCTACGGGCTCTCCGCGCTGGGCAGGCAGATGGCAGCCCTCGCCGCGGAGGACCTCAAGGCCAGGGGCCGCAGCTACGGGACGCTCCTGGCCTCGCCCCTGCAGCGGGCCCAGGAGTCCGCGCAGCCCATCGCCGAGGCGCTGGGGCTCGCGGTGGGCACCGAGCCGCGCGTGATCGAGCCGACGAACCGCTTCGAGGGCATGCAGATGCACGGGCCGCACGCCGCGCTGCGCCGCCCGAGGAACTGGCGCTTCCTCGTCAACCCGTTCCGGCCCAGCTGGGGCGAGCCCTACGCCGCCGTGGTCAAGCGGATGCGCGCGGCGATGGACGAGGCCTGGCACGCGGCCAGGGAGAGCGACGCGGACATCGTCATCGTCAGCCACCAGCTGCCCATCGTGATGGTGCAGCGCTCGGTGGCCGGCAAGCCGCTGATCCACGATCCGCGCAAGCGGCGCTGCGCGCTGTCGAGCATCAGCTCCTTCGTGCGGGACGAGCGCGGCCGCTGGAGCCAGGTCGGGTACGCCGAGCCGGCCGACGGCCTGCTGCGACGCGCCGTCGACGTGGGGGCCGTGTGAGCGTGCGTCGCCGCGGCCGCAGACCGTCCCTGCCGGCCGCCCTGTGTTCCGCGGCGGTCGCCCTCGCGCTCACGCTCGCGGGCTGCTCGAACGACACCCTCGCCCAGCAGTGGAACGAGGGCAGCAACAAGGGCTACATCGGCAACGACGGCACCTTCACCGAGTACCCGGTGTCGGACCGCGGCGCGGCTGCGCGCTTCTCGGGTCCTCTGGACACCGGAGGGACCTTCGACTCGAGCTCGCTGCTGGGCAAGGTGTCCGTCATCAACTTCTGGTACGCCGGCTGCGCCCCCTGCCGGGCGGAGGCGCCGATCCTCGCCCAGCTCGACGCCGACTACGGCGACCGCGTGGAGTTCCTGGGCATCAACGTGCGCGACCAGGCGCCCTCCGCTCTCGCCTTCTCGGGCAGCTTCGGCATCCAGTACCCGTCGATCCTCGATCAGGACAACGGCAGCGCGGTGGTGCAGGCCTACGCCGGGATCGTGCCGCTGAACGCCGTGCCCACGACGCTCGTGCTGGATCGCGAGGGACGCGTGGCGAAGCGCATCCTCGGCCAGATCCAGGACGCCTCGGTCCTGCGCACCCTCGTGGACGACGTGCTGGCCGAGGGGAGCTGAGGTGGACGCCCAGCAGCTCATCGGATCCGGACAGCTCCTCGTCGCGCTGCCGGTCGCGCTCGCGGCCGGACTGTTGTCCTTCCTCTCGCCCTGCATCCTCCCGCTGCTGCCCGGCTATCTCGGCTACATCGGCGCGGCGAGCGGGAGCGAGGGCCGTGTGCGCGAGGTCGTCAGTCGCGCCACGGGGCGCGAGACCGCGGCCGAGGCCGGAAGGCGGCCGATCGCCGATCCGGCGGCGCGCGCGGCGGGCCGTGCCGAGCGCCGCCGGCTCCTGATCGGGGTCGCGCTGTTCGTCCTGGGCTTCACAGCCGTGTTCGTCGCCATGATGGCGCTGGCCGCGAGCGTGGGGGTCTGGCTGGTGCGCTACCAGGACCTGATCACGCGGATCCTCGGCGCGGTCGTCATCGTCCTGGGCCTGGTCTTCGTCGGAAGCTTCGGCTTCCTGCAGCGCACGGTCAAGCCCAGCCTCGCCCCGCGGCTCGGGCTCGTCGGGGCGCCGCTGCTCGGCATCGCCTTCGCGATCGGCTGGACGCCGTGCACCGGACCCACCCTCGCGGCGATCAACGCGCTGAGCCTGGGCTCCGCCTCGCCGGTCACCGGGGCGATCCTCGGCGTGGCGTATGCGCTGGGGCTGGGCATCCCCTTCCTGCTCATCGCCTTCGGCGCCTCCTGGGCCACCCGCTCGCTCACCTTCCTGCGGCGGCACATCCGGGCGATCAACATCGCCGGGGGCGTCCTGCTCATCGTGGTGGGCCTGCTCATGGTCACCGGCGTCTGGACGACCCTCATGTATGCCATGCAGGCGGTGATCGGCGGCTATGTCACGCCCCTCTGACCACATCGACGTCGGCGCCCTCGAGCCGGAGGAGGGCGGCGAGGCGATCTCCAACGGCGGCCCCGGCGGCCGCTCCGGGCAGGGCCCGCTGGGCTGGCTGCTGTTCTTCTGGCGGCAGCTGACGAGCATGCGGGTCGCCCTGCTGCTGCTGCTCCTGCTCGCCGTCGCCGCCATCCCCGGCTCGCTGCTGCCGCAGCGCTCCTCGGACCCCAACGGCGTGAGCCAGTGGAAGACCGACCACCCGGACGCGTTCCGCATCCTCGACGCCTTCCCCATCAACGCCTTCGACGTGTACAGCTCGGTGTGGTTCTCGGCGATCTACATCCTGCTGTTCGTCTCCCTCATCGGCTGCGTCGTCCCCCGGGTCGCGCACCACTGGCGCGCACTGCGGCAGCGCCCGCCGCGCACGCCCTCCCGGCTCAGCCGCCTGCCGGCCTTCCGGACGGACGCGTTCCCCGGCATCTCCGCAGAGCGCGCCGCCGAGGAGGCGCAGGCCATCCTCAAGCGCCAGCGGTACCGCGTGCAGCGCTACACCGGGCGCGACGGCGAGGAGTCGGTCTCCGCTGAGCGCGGCTACATGCGCGAGACCGGCAACCTCGTCTTCCACGCCGCGCTGGTGGGCATCCTCGTCGCCGTCGGCTTCGGCGGGGGCCTGGGCTTCAGCGGGCAGAAGGTCGTCGTCGAGGGCGGCAGCTTCGTGAACAGCCTGCTGGACTACGACTCCTTCAATCCGGGCCGCTTCTTCGACGACGCCGGCCTGCCGCCGTACAGCCTGACCCTCGACAAGCTCGCCGTCACCTACGTGGACGACAACCCGAACGCGATGGGACAGCCGCTGGACTTCGACGCCTCCGTGAGCCTGCGGCACGCCGACGGGGCGCCCGCCGGCGACGCGACGATCAAGGTGAACGAGCCGCTGCGCTACTACGGCACCGACGTGTACCTGCTCGGCAACGGCTATGCCCCGACGATCACCGTGCGGGACCCGCAGGGCACCGTGGTCTTCCACGAGTCCGTGCCCTTCCTGCCGCAGGACGCCAACCTCACCTCGATCGGCGTGGTGAAGGTCCCGGACGGCCTCGCGCAGCAGCTGGGCATGGTCGGCTTCTTCTACCCCACCCGGGCGCAGGGCAGCTCCGGAGCGTCGTTCTCCACCTACCCCGATCTGGTCAACCCGGTGCTCACCCTGAACGTCTACACCGGGGACCTCGGCCTGGACAACGGCGTGCCCCGATCCGTGTACGTGCTCGACACAACGAACATGACCGAGATTGCCGGCACCCAGTCCGACACGAAGGCGCTGGAGCTGTCCATCGGCCAGAGCGTGGCGCTGCCGGGCGGTCTGGGCAGCGTGAGCCTGGACGCCGTGCCTCGCTATGCCAGCCTCGAGATCCACAGCGATCCCTCGCAGGGGTGGGTGCTGCTGTTCGCGGTGCTCGCCGTCGCCGGGCTGCTCTCCTCGCTGCTCATCCCGCGCCGACGGGTGTGGGTGAAGGCGCGACCGGACGGCGAGGGCGTCCGGGTGGAGTACGCGGGACTGGCCCGCGGCGACGATCCCACCCTCGACCGCGCCGTCGGCGATCTCGTCAGAGCCCATGCGCTCGCGCTCGGGCGCCCAGCGGAATCCGTGATGCCCGAGACTAGGATGCACTCGTGATCGACACCTTCGAGGGGTACTCGCAGCTCTCGCTGTTCACGGCGATGGCGATCTATGCGGCAGCCTTCGTGCTGTACTCGATCGACCTCGCCACCCGCTCCGGCCAGGCCCGCGGCGCGAGCGCGGGCGGTGAGCAGCAGCGGGCCGGAGCAGGAGCGGCGGCGGCCGGGCTGTCCCGGCAGTCGGCGGGGGGCTCGGCGGACTCCGCGCGAGGCTCGGTAGCCACGCTCGTGCGGCCTCCTGCGGCGCCGGCGGGCGGCGGCTCGGTGCCGCTGGTGCGACGGTCGAAGGTGCTGCGCGTCGCCTTCTCCCTCACGGTGCTCGGCTGGCTGTTCCAGCTGGCCGCGACCATCCTGCGCGGCATCGACGCCCAGCGGGTGCCCTTCGGCAACATGTACGAGTTCGCGCTCACGGCCACGACCGTGATCGTCGGCGTGTTCGTCGTCGTCCAGATCTTCGTCGACGTGCGGTTCGTCGGAGCCCTCATCACCGGCCTGGCGCTGCTGTTCCTCGGCATCACCCGCACGAACTTCTACGTGCCGGTGCGGCCGCTGCCGCCGGCGCTGGACTCGTACTGGCTGGTGCTGCACATCCTCGTGGCCGTCCTCGCCGTCGGGCTGCTGACCCTCGCCTTCGGCCTCGCGGTGGCGCAGCTCCTGCAGACGCGCCGGGAGAGCCGCCTGGCCGCAGGGCTGCAGGCCGGCCCCGCCTTCCTGGCGACCTTCCCGCCCGCGGAGCGGCTCGAGAACCTCGCCTACCGGGTGAACATCATCGGCTTCATCTTCTGGAGCTTCACCCTCATCGCCGGCGCGATCTGGGCTGAGCACGCCTGGGGCCGCTACTGGGGCTGGGACACCAAGGAGGTGTGGACCTTCATCATCTGGGTGCTGTACGCCGGATACATCCACGCCCGGGCCACCCGCGGCTGGCGCGGCACCCGCGCCTCCTGGCTCGCGATCATCGCCTACGCGGCGGTGCTGTTCAACTTCGCGATCGTCAACATCTTCTTCAAGGGCCTGCACGCGTACTCCGGCCTCTGAGGCCGCGCGGCCGCGTCGGGGGCGGGGCTCTAGGCGGGAAAGTACGGAGAAGTCGTACGCGCCACGACCAGCGCACCTCTTCCTGCATCGACTTCCGCGCGCGCGGCGGCGATCGCCGCGGCGAACTGAGACCGACTCGTCGCGATTCGCGCGCTGTAGCCACCGGCACGGGCTATGCCGGCGAAGTCCGGGGAGTCACCGAAGGCGGTCCCCGGCGAGGAGAGCGATCGAGCGTAGGCGCCGTCGGGATAGAGGCCGGTGACGGGCCGGCGACTCGCCGCGTACCCTCCGTTGTCGACGACGATCACGAGCAGGGGTGCGTTCTGCACGGTCGAGACCCACAGTGCGACCGAGGCGTTGTTGAACATGAACGCGCCATCGCCCAATACGGCCACGACGCGTCGCTCGGGAAGGGCGATCTTCGCGCCCACGGCAGCACCCGTTGCCCAGCCGAGGCCTGATCCGCCGGACTGGAAGTGCGTGCCCGGAACGGAGCGCGGCAAGAACTGCCGCATCGCCTCAGCGTTCGTGGTCACCTCCTCGACCACGATGTCCTCGGGTTCCAGTGCGGCCCCCAATGTCTCGAAGAGCTCCTCCGGTCCGATCAGACCTGAAGACGACGAGGCAGGGGTGGCCGCAGCAAGACGGTCCTGGAACCAGGGATCTCGACGAGGACTCTCGGCGAGCCCGGTCGTGAGCGCCTGCAGGGCGAGATACGGGTCGGCGGCGATGAGCAGTTCGGCGGGGAACGACCAATGAGGCGAATCCGCGCGGATCGGATCGATGCTGATGCGCACCACTTTTGCTTCCAGCGAAGGGCGGGCGAGCGAGGGCACCCATGGCACGTCGCTGTCGATGTCGATCACCAGATCGGCGTCGGCCAGCGCGACGGCGCCCCGACCCGAGTCCCGCAGGTAGAGCGGATGCGACGAGGGGAAGTTGAGCCTCTCCCGGCGGTCGAGCACCGGTGCAGCGAGCCGTTCCGCTAGTGCGACGAGCAACGGAACAGCGCGGGGGTCTCGACCGACGCGGGTCGTCGTGATGAGGGGACGTGCTGCCGCTTCGATCAGCTGCACCAGCCTTGCAACTGCTTCGGGCGCGGGCGCGACAGGTGTGGGCACCGCAAGCGGCGACGATGGGACGGCCTCGGGGGCCGCGACATCGGGTGCCATGAGCACCTCTCGCACGGCGGTCACGTAGCTAGCGCCTGCGGGGGCGGACCGCGCGAGCTGAAATGCCCGGTCCATCTGCTGGCCGACGAGCTCGGGCAGCCTCAACTCCATCGTGAGCTTGGCGTAGGGGCGCACGATCGCGTCCTGGTCGGGCACGTCCTGCTGCCAGTGCACGGGGAGGTCGCGGCGTCCGGGCGTGGCGCCGTAGCTGACGAGGGGGGTGCGTCCTGCGAAGATGACGACACCGACCTCCATGCGCCACACGTTGTGCAGCATCGCGCCCAGGTTCTGGGTCCCCACGTCCACGTGGACGATGACGAGCTGCGCGCGACCGCTCACCATGTAGTGACCGTGGGCCGCGGCGAGTGCGACTGCCTCGTGGAGACAGAGAATCAGGCGTGGAGATGGCAGCCCCGCCTCCTCGCGCCGCGCGATGGATTCGAGAATCGGAGCCGTGTCAGTGCCCGGGTTGAGGTAGATGCACTCCACCTCGTTCTCCACCAGTGACGCCAGGAACCGGTCGGCGACGCTGGGCACGGGCTCGATTCGTTGCCCGCTCATGCCTGGTCCCGTCCCCGGTACTCCGGCTCGATGGGCACGTCGAGGGCCTGTAGCACACGCCCGACAGCTTCATAATGCGCGACGATCCCGATGATCTCGGCCGCCTCGCGCATCGTGAAGAAGCGCGTCAGCACAGCGAAGGCCTCGTCGCTCAAAGCGACCGCATGCACTTCGTCGACTGCGCGTAGCGCGGCCCGCTCGGCGTCCGTCAGTGCGTCCTGCGGGACTGTCTCTTCTGCGGCGGCGGCGATCTTCTCCTCAGCCAGGCCGACGGCGCGTGCGAAGGCGATGTGGTGCAGCCATTCGTACTGGGAGCCGAGCAGGTGGGCGAGGCGCAAGATGATCAGCTCGACGAGGGGGCGGTCAAGGGCCGTGCGATAGCGGATGGCCTGCCCAGTGGCGTGGAACCCCGCTAGCAGGGTCGGCGCATGCGCGAAGTGGCGGTAGAGGGAGATCGGCTTGCGTCCTTCGGAGCGGAAACTTCCGAAGACGTCAGCGAGCACCGGATCGAGTTCTTCGTCGGACAGCGCGGGAGAGCGTCCCATGGTCTCATTACTCCAGTCGGTGAAAGTGTTCGGCCACGAGGCCCGAGAAGACTGCAGGAGACTCCAGATGCAGCATGTGGGGGCCGGGCACGATCTCGAGGTGCGCGTTGGGCAGCAGGTCGGCCAGTTCGGCCATCGTCGTCACGGATGTCGCCTTGTCTGCTTCGGCCGCGAGCACCGTTACGGGTGCGCTTACCTCGCCGAGGCGGTCGCGCAACTCGTGGTCCGCGATAGCCCTCCAGGCCTGCGCGACGCTCGGGGCATGGGCGGCCTGCAGCAGTGCGGAGATCCGGGCGACGGTCGGATCCGCCGGTTCTTGGAGTCTGTCTGCCGAGAACCAGCGGGCCAGCGTCCCTGTCACCGTGGGCGCGACGCCTCGCTCAGCGACCTCGTGCGCGCGATCGAGGATGATGTCGCGTGGCACGCTGGCGCCCCCCGCCATCAGGACCATGGAGGCGACCCGTTCGGGATGGTGCACGGCGACATGTTGGGCGACCATCGAGCCCATCGACACGCCGACGAGGTGCAGCGGTCCAGCCACGCGCGTGACGATGTCGTCCGCCAGATCCGCGAGGCTCCACTCGTCCTGCGGCGGTCGGTCGCCGTGGCCCGGATAGGCGTAACGGTACTGTGCCAGCTCCATCCCGACGGCTCCGTCCCAGGTGCTCGGCGTGAGCGCCACGGGGGTGAGCAGGACAAGCGTTGCGTCCTCCACCGTGCTCAATGCTTCCCGAAGACGCCGAGCGCTCCGAAGACGTCATAGATCTCCTTCGTCCTCTCGGCGAGGATCGGATCCTCCTCGACGGACAGGGGCCGTGGCCGAGGTGCCTCGATCGGCACGTCCCGGATCACACGTCCGGGGCTCGGGGACATGACGATGACGCGGTCGGAAAGGCGTACAGCCTCCTCGATGCTGTGCGTGATGAAGAGGACCGTCTTGCGTTCGGCCTCCTCCATCCACAGGCTCTGCAAATCCTGCTGCATCTGCGTTCGGCTTATCGCGTCGAGAGCGCCGAAGGGCTCGTCCATGAGCAGCAGAGGCGGCTTGTGCATGAATGCCCGTGCGATCGAGACGCGTTGGCGCATCCCTCCCGAGAGCTGATGCGGGTAGCGCTTCAGCGCATGACCGAGTCCGATGTGCTCGAGCAGCTCGCGCGAGCGTGCCTTGGCCTCCTTCCCTGGCATATGGCGGACGATCCCCTGGAGAGCGACGTTGTCCAGCGCGCTGCGAAACTCCAGCAGCAGGTCCTGCTGGAAGACGACACCGACGTCCGTCAACGGGGCGGTCACCTCGGCACCGTTCACGGTGACGCTGCCGGACGAGTGGCTGAGCAGGCCGGCAACGATGAGCATCAGCGTGCTCTTGCCGCATCCGGACGGGCCGAGGATGCTCACGAAGGAGCCGGCTTCGATGGTGAGGTCGACCTCCGCGAGCGCGCGGTTGACGCCCTCGCGGGTGACGAAGTCCTTGCGGACACCATTGATCTCGATGGTCGAACCACCGCCGTGCCCGGTGAGCCCTCTGCGGGGTCCACTCTCCTTCATCTCGGTCACTGGCTGCTCCTTGCTCACGCTCGTGTCGCTCAGCATGCGGGGAAGTCCGATCCGGCGGCCTTCTGGTCGATGTATGCGGTCACGTCGGCGTTCGCGGGCAGCAGCTGGGTGTCCTTGAGCAATTGCTCGGTCTTCGACCAGACGTCATCCGAGACCGGGCCCATAGTGCTGCCGCCGGCCGCGCAGAGCAGACCGAGGTCAACCTTGAGCATCGCCTCGACCTGCTGCTCGGTACCAGAGGTGGGGAACTGATCGACCATCGACTGGGCCGCGTCAGAGGGATTCTTCTGGGCCTCGGCCCAGCCGCGGAGGCTGGCCTCGGTGAACTTCGAGATGACGTCCGGGTGAGCGGCGATGTACTTGGAGCTCGCGGTGATCGACAGGCCGACGGTGGGCACTCCCACCTGGTAGAACATCCAGTACTTCAGCTTGTTTCCCGCCAACTCGAGCAGCGGCACCTGCGTGTCGCCACCGGTGACGATGGCGTCGACCTGGTGGCCGAGCAGCGCTGCTTGAAGCGCGGAGGGCTGGACGCTCACCACTTGGATGTCAGATTCGCTGAGGCCGGCCTGGGAGAGCACGGACTGGAAGAGCTGGGCGTTGCCGGTGGCCGGCTGCAGACCCACCTTCTTCCCTTTGAGATCCGTGAGCGAAGTGAAGCCCGTGTCGGCAAGCGAGATGACCGCGAATCCATTGGTCTGCAGCACCGGCGAGACGACTTTGATATCGCCGCCCTGAGAGGCGATCTGGAAGGCGGACGGAGCGTCCGTGTATCCGATGTCGATGCCTCCGGAGGCCACGAGCTGCGCCGTGGCGACCGAGCCGGTGCTGGGCTGGATGGTGACGTCCAGCCCAGCGTCCTTGTAGTAGCCGAGCGCTTTGGCATACGTGAAGCCGGCTTGCGCGCCGCTGGGGGTGAAGTTCAGCGAGAATGACACGGGGGTGAGCGCGCCGCCGCTGCCGGCCGAGCTGTTCGCGCTCGGTGCGGCGGCGCCAGAAGCGCAGCCGCCGAGCGCGACGAGCACCGTTGCTGCCGCGGCCAGCATCGCGAACCGAGCTGTTCTGCCGTTCATGGGGTCTCCTCTTGGTTCTGATAGGGCAGGGAATGTCCGGCTAGCTGCCGTTGAGCGCGCGCTGGTGTCTCAGCGCGACTCGGCGCGCTGGCGCTGCCAGGGCATGAAGCCCCACTCAGCGAGGATCACGATGTAGTTCAGTGCGAGGCCCACGAGGGCGAGGATGAACAGGACCGCGAATACCTCGGGCGTGTTCGAGAGACCGCTCGCAGCGGCAAGCATGAAGCCGAGGCCTGAGGTGGAGCCGACGAACTCGCCGACGATGGCACCTGTTGTCGCGAAGACGGCTCCGATGCGCAGACCGGAGAAGATGAACGGCATTGCCGACTGGAGGCGCAGGAACCAGAAGGTCTGCAGACGACTGGCCCCCATCGTCCGGGTGATGTAGAGCATGCGTGGGTCGAGCGTCATGAACCCGGTCATCGAGTTCACGAGCATGGGGAAGAAGCACAGCAGGAAAGTCAGCAGCGTCACGGAGGTCGACCCGATGCCGAACCAGACCACGAACAGAGGCGCGACAGCGATCTTCGGCGTGACCTGCAGGATGACCAGGAGCGGGTAGAGGGCGTCGCGGATGACCGGGACGAGCGCCAGGATGAGCGCAACGGGGATGGAGATAACCACACCCCAGACGAAGCCGAGCACGACTTCCCCGACGGTGACCCAGAGGTTGCTCCAAATCAGTCCCCAACGGTCGATCAGCACCATGCCGATCTCCGACGGCGAAGGCAGGATGTACTGCGGCACATTGCCGTAGTCCACCCAGATCTCCCATACGACGAGTAGCACGACGATGGCGACGACCGGGAGCACGAAGGTTCGGATGGCTCTCACCGTGCGACTACGACGGTATTGGCGCATGGCATCCGAGGCCTCGCCACTGGCCGCGGGCGCGGTCGTCATGGTCGCTTGAGTGGTCATCGTCGACGCTCTCCATCTCATCGCTTCGTTGCGGTGGGAATTCACAATATGAATAGAATCACACGTATTTTGAAATTTGGGGGCTACGTTAGCAATGGGAGACAGGGCCGTCAAGCGATACGGGCGCGGGGCTCCCGTGTTCAGAGCACGATGGTTTCGGGCCTTGGATTCCTCCTCTTGTTGACGAGGACCGGGCGCGTCGCGTTAGGCTACGTCTTCAGATTAGGGGAGTGATTTTAAGATAATGAAAGAAACCGGCTCTGGAGGGACGCGAATCCAGTCCGTCTCCCGCGCTGCACGGCTCATGCTCCTGGTCGCCTCGCTCCCCGAGTCCGACCGCACCGCGGCACGGCTGGCGCTTGCGCTGGGCACGTCGCTGCCGACTGCCTACCACCTGCTGAACACCCTGGTCGACGCGGGCATCTTCGTCCGCGGAGCGGACAAGCGCTACCATCTGGGCATTGGCGTGGGCGTACTCGCCGCCGCATACGAGCAGCAATCCGAGCCGCCGGTGTCTCTCGTGGCACCTCTAAGAGGAATCAGCAGCACGACGGGTGAGAGCACCTACCTCAGCGCCTGGCGCCACGGTGAACTGCAGGTGCTCGCGCGGGTGGAGGGCACCCACGCTGTTCGCGTTGCCGAGCTGGAGCCCGGATTCAGCGGAGCCGCGCACGCCCGTGCGAGCGGGAAGGTGCTTCTCGCATATGCGCCTGCCGCCACGCGGGCCAGCTACCTGGCCAACCATCCGCTCTCGCCGCTGACGGAGCACACGATCGTCTCCCCCGAACGGCTGGACGAGGAATTGGCTCTCGTTCGCACCCGGGGCTACGCGACTGAGGAGGAGGAGTTCCGTGAGGGAGTCGGGTGCGTCTCGGTTCCCGTCGTCTCGAGCGGAACCCTGCTCGGGGCCTTCACCGTGTCCGCTCCGATCGAGCGGTACCGCCATTCCGTGAGCGCCTACGTGCAGGCGTTGATTGTGGCGGCTGACGCTGCTACAACCTTCGGCTCGGGCGCGGAGACCGATACGGAGGAGGAGGCGGGGCTGGCCTAGCCCGCTTCCGACGCTCGTTCGACGACAAGGAGGTCAGGAGCGTTGCATATATCCCTCGGGGTGGACACCCTCTGCTACCACTGCCGGCTCTCTGCGGGCGACATCGATCTGCCACGCGTGATCGATGAGGTCGCCGACATCGGCTACTCCTTCATCCAGTTCAACACGGTCCATCTGGAGCGCTACGACACTGACGGGCTGCGGGAGCTCCGCCGTCGCGCGACGTCGCGCGGCCTCGGCGTGACGCTCGCCGGCAGCAATGTCGGCCGCGCGGCAGACGGCGACACGGTGGAGTCGGGACTCTCGAAGGTGCTTGCCTGGGGCGGTGTCGCTCAGGCCCTCGGGTCCGACTACGTGCGTGTCTCCTCCGGCTTCTACCGCACAGAGATGTTCCGTGACGGGGAGCGGATCGGCCGAGAGCGCGAGTACGTCATCAGGGTGCTCACCGCCGTTGCCAGCGAGTTCGAGCGATCCGGGCTCAAGATCCTGCTTGAGAACCACTCCGATTTCACCCTCGAGGAGTACCTCAGCATCATCGAGGGCGTCTCGGCCGCCAACTTCGAGGTCTTTCTCGACCTCATCAATCCGATCACGATGCTCCAGGATCCGGGGGAAGTCGTGGAGGCTCTGCTGCCGTACGCGCGGGCCGGGCATGTGAAGGACTACAGCTTCGTCTCGCACTACGTGGAGGACGGGTACCACCGCCGCGGCTACGAAGTGCAGTACTGCTATCCCGGCGAGGGGGTAGCCGACCTCGACAGACTTGTCGGCCTGCTCGCAGCGGACCCTCGCCCGGGCGAGTTCCGGCTCTCAGTCGAGGGTCTCGACAACCATCCCGACACCGCCGACCAGATCGAGCGGCTCGCCGCCTCACTCGACCACCTCAGGAGGCTGGTCTGAGATGAACGCCAACGCCGTCACCGCTCGTACCGAGTATGACTGCGCGGTCCTTATCGGCGGCGCAGTACGGGACGCTCCCATGATGCCCGTACGGAATCCCGCCCGGGTGGATGAGATCGTCGGCCGCGTCGCCCTGGCGGGGGTCGACCACGTCGAGGAGGCCGTGCGAGCTGCCACCGTCGCGGCCCGGTCCTGGGCCGCCCTGTCCCCGCACGAGCGAGGCGCCCTCCTGCGGGACGCGGCGGCACAGATCGAACCTCGAGTCGAGGAACTGGCCGCCCTGCTCACCCGTGAGCAGGGCAAGACGCTTCTCGAGGCGAGGTCAGACGTCCGCGGCTCGGTCCTTTGCCTGCGCTACTTCGCGGAGCTCGCGGAGGCAGCGCTCGGCGAGGAGCCGTTCCGCGACGACGAGCGCGCCACGATCCTCCTCGGTCGGCGTCCGGTCGGTGTCACGGGTGTGATCGTCCCCTGGAACTCGCCGGTGCATCTCGCCTTCCTGGGCATCTCTCCCTCGCTTGCAGCCGGCAACCCGGTCATCGTGAAGCCCTCTGAGTTCGCGCCGCTCGCCCTGGGTGAGGTGCTGCGCATCCTCGCGGCGGCGCTTCCCCCCGGTGTTGTCGGGCTGCTTCCGGGGGCGGCGGAAGCGGGGGCCGCCATGTCGGCTCACCCTGGCATCCGCAAGATCTTCTTCACGGGCAGCACGGCGACGGGAAAGCGGATCATGTCTGCCGCAGCGGGCAACCTCAAGCGGCTGAGCCTCGAGCTCGGCGGCAACGACCCGGCGATCGTGCTCGACAGTGCCGTGGTGGACGACGAGCTGGCGCTGGAGGTGGCCAGGGGCTCCTTCGCCCTGAGCGGGCAGGTGTGCTTCGGCATCAAGCGCATCTACGTGCACCGGAGTCTCTACGCCGAGTTCCTCGACGCCTTCGTCGCTGCTGTCGACCGGATCGTGGTGGGTGACGGGCTGCGCGAGGACGTGACCATGGGCCCCGTCAACAACCGTCCGCAGTGGGAGCGGGTGCAGCAGCTGATCGAGGTCGCCCGGAGCTCGGGGGGCGAACTCCGAGAGCTGGGGCAGCAGGCGGAGCCCGCCGGATGGGACCGAGGCCATTTCATCCGTCCCACCGTCGTGACAGGTCTCACGCCGGATCATCCTCTCGTGGTGCAGGAGCAGTTCGGTCCCGTGGTGCCAGTGCTCGCCTATGACGGCGTCGATGAGGTCATCGCACAGATCAACGCTTCCGAGTTCGGGCTTGGTGCCTCGCTCTGGTCGCCTGACACAGCGCAGGCCCTCGCGCTCGCGCGGCGGCTGGAGTCCGGCAGTGTGTTCATCAACGCGCATCGCGCCGGCGTCTCGGACGTCGCGACCCCGTTCGGCGGCTTCAAGCAGAGCGGAATCGGCCGCGGGCACGGGCTGCCGGCCCTGTATGCGTGCCTGGAGACCCAGGCCATCGTGAATGTCTGGGATCGTACGGGGTTCCCGCCCTCGCCGCTGCACTGAGCGTCCTTGACCCGCTCCTGCGACATCCCTTACCCTATTCACGAAGTTAGAACCAATTTCAGATAGTGAAATGAGCAGAGTATGGACAATGGCGCCCAGAACACACCGTCCATTCGTAGGCAGCCGCGGATCGTGATCATCGGCGCGGGCATGGGCGGCCTGACTCTCTCGGCCTCGCTTCGCCAGCGCGGCATCGAGTCGACCGTGTACGAGCAGGCCCCCGCATTCGCGCGGATCGGAGCCGGCATCCAGATGGGCCCGAACGCCGTCAAGGTGCTCCGCTCCCTCGGCCTCGAGGAAGCCGTAGCGCGTGTGTCGTATGCTCCGCCGTCGTTGGATAACCGTGACTGGGATACCGGAATCTCCACGTTCGAGCTACCCCTCGGAGAGCTCTCGCGGGAGCGCTACGGCGCTCCGTACTATCTGCTTCACCGTGCCGATCTGCATGAGGCATTGGCGAGCATCGTGCCGCACGAGACAATCCACCTGGGACACCAGCTCGTGGACATCAGCCTCTCCGGCGGCGGGCCGACCACGCTCACCTTCGCGAACGGCGCCTCGGTGGAAGCCGATGTCGTCGTAGCCGCCGACGGGGTGCACTCCCTCGTACGTGAGAAGCTCTTCCCGCATCGCGACCCCGTTTTCACAGGGAAGGTCGCCTATCGCACTGTGTTCGACGCCACGTTGGCCGGCGAGAACCAGCCTTCGCTGCCGTCCACCAAATGGTGGGGACCGGACCGCCACATCGTGATCTATTACGTGTCCGCGGGCAAGGAGATCTACTTCACGACCTCCATCCCCGATCCCGACTGGAAGACCGAGTCGTGGTCGGCCGAGGGATCTGTCGAGGAGCTGAGACAGGAGCTGGTCGGCTTCCACCCCGAGGTGCAGGGGATCCTGGCTGCGACGCCCAGCGTCCACAAGTGGGCCATCTATGACCGGGACCCGATGGAGTCCTGGCACCTGGGCAGCGTCGTGCTGTTGGGGGACGCGTGCCACCCGATGACACCGTTCATGGCACAGGGGGCCGCCTCAGCGATGGAGGACGCCACGATCCTGGCTCGGCTGCTTTCTGAGCAAGGCTTCGGTGCACTTGAGGAGACGTTCGAGTTGTACGAGGCCATCCGGAAGCCTCGGACCTCGCGGATCCAACTGAGCTCTCGTGGCAACGAGTGGCTGCGCCAGGCGACAGATCCTACGTGGGTATACGGCTACGACTCGACCACTGCGCCGCTCGCGCCGACCGAGTCGGAGGTCGCGGCGGCCGTTGCGGGCCAGGAGGTCTGAAATGGCGGGGAGTGAGCAGGCGGTCAGCGATCTGCATGCAATGGCACGGTTGCGGGCCTTCGAGGAGCGGGTTCTTGAGCTCTGGGTCGAGAAGCTGGTGGTGGGCTCGGTCCACCTGGATATCGGACAGGAGGCGATCCCCGTCGGCGTCGCATCCGTGCTGCGGCCTGAGGACGCCCTCTTCGCCACATACCGCGGTCACGGCTATGCCCTGGCCGTGGGCACGCCGGCTGAGGCGCTCTTCGCCGAGCTGCTTGGCCGTGCGACCGGGATCAACGGAGGACGCGGCGGCTCGGCCTATCTGAGCGCTCCGGACTACGGCTTCTACGGCGAGAACAGCATCGTCGGGGCGGGCGCACCGATCGCCTGCGGGGCAGCCCTCGCAGGGCGCTACGACGGAAGCGGCCGCGTCGCAGTCACGGTGTTCGGCGACGGCGCCATGAACCAGGGGTCGGTGCACGAGGCGATGAACTTCGCCTCGGCGATGAGGCTTCCGGTCGTCTTCATCTGCGTGAACAACGGTTGGTCGGAGCTGACGCCGATTGCGGACATGGTCGCTGATCCGGAGCTGCATAAGCGTGCGGCCGCTTATGCCATGCCCGGCCGACGAATCGACGGCAATGATCCGGCTGTCGTCCGCGCAGCAATGAGCGAAGCGGTGGAGTTGGCTCGGTCCGGGCAGGGCCCTGCTCTCATCGAGGCGGTCACGCAGCGGCTCGTGGGGCACTACATCGGCGACGCTGAGGTGTACCGCCGGCCTGGCGAGCTCGATCAGGCGAAGGCGCGGGAGCCGCTCGTCGTCCTCGGCGAGAGACTGGCCGCTGCGGGCATCGAGCCGCAGCCCATCATCGACAGGGCGCGCGAGGAGATCGAGGAGGCCGCGGCCGCTGCGCTCGCTGCTCCGCTCGCGTCGCCGGAGACTGCGAAGGAGCACGTATATGCCTGAGACGCTGGAGGTCAACGAGGTCACGGCAACTTCTCTGAGCTACGCAGAGGCCGTCAATTCGGCTCTCGCGCGCGCATTGGATGAGGTTCCGAACACTCTCCTCTACGGCGAGGACGTCGGCCGGCCTGGCGGCGTCTTCGGCGTGACGCGCGGCTTGCAGCGGCGCTTTGGTGATCGGGTCTTCGACACGCCCATCAGCGAGTCTGCGATCCTCGGCTCCGCGGTCGGTGCGTCCATGCTCGGCATGCGTCCGATCGTCGAGCTGATGTGGGTGGACTTCTCCCTCGTCGCGCTCGACCAGATCGTGAACCAGCTGGCGAATGTGCGCTACATCAACCGCGGGCGTCTCAGCGCTCCTGTCACGATTCGTACGCAGCAGGGTATGGCGCCTGGGGCATGTGCGCAGCACTCCCAGAGTCTGGAGGCTCTCTTCCTGCACGTACCGGGATTGCGGGTCTGCATGCCGCGCACCGCGCAGGACGCCTACGACCTGCTCCTTGCCGCCGTGTACAGCGAGGACCCCGTCCTCGTCATCGAGAACCGCTCGCTGTACCACGCGGGGAAGCAGGACGTCACCGTCGGGGGCCCGGTTCAACCGATCGGGGGCAGCAGAGTGCGACGCACAGGCGGCGATGTGACGATCGTGACGTGGGGCTCGATCACCGAACGCTCCCTCGCTGCGGCTGATGTACTGGCAGGGCTCGGCGTCGGCGCCGAAGTGATCGAGACAGTCTGGCTCAACCCCTTCGACACGGAGAGTGTCCTGGAGAGCGTGCGTCGAACCGGCAGGCTGCTCGTGGTGCACGAGGCGAACGTGACGGGAGGGTTCGGCGCCGAGGTTGTAGCGCGCGTGCTGGAGATGGGGGTGGCGCTGCAGGCTCCGCCCGTGCGTTTGGGAGTGGAGGATCTGCGCATCCCGAGTGCGCCGAGCCTGGCCGAGCACCTCGCTCCGGGCGTGCAGGACATCGTGGGGGCCGTCGAGCGGCTCGTCGGTCGCTGACGGTCATCGCCGGCGCCATGGTCGTCAGGATCTGGATCCGCGGCGGGCGCAGCACCGGCTGATCGGGCCCGGCCGCTGCCGCGCTCAGGCGAGCAGCTCGGCGCAGCGCTCGATGCGGGCCC
>Ga0182749_1000207_pt1 | contig 62622 bp, 49 predicted proteins | sample eDN3rd37CKraftMG_FD_128875 | JGI IMG/M metagenome (GOLD analysis project Ga0182749, IMG submission 128875) | Enriched Miracle-Growth compost microbial communities from Emeryville, California, USA - eDNA 3rd pass 37_C Kraft MG (version 2) (version 2) ...
CAGGCGATACAGAGCGCCGTCCGCATCGCGGCCGTCATTCACGGCGTCGCAGTGACGATCGAGCAGGCCGAGGCGGCGGCTCCGTCCGTCGCCGAAGCGGCCTGATAGGCTCGCGACACGCAGCAACGTGACGCCGGCCGCTACCGCCCTCGGCTGAGGCCGGCGCACTGCCGCATGACTTATCGGCCATGCCGCGCCGCGCCGCGCTGTGGTGTCCTGCCGGAATCCCCTTCGAAGACATGACAATGCGCTTTTTCCGGCAGGCGGTTCTCGTTGCTTTTTTCTGGCTCGCGGCGGACGCCTCCGCTGCGGCCGCCGGCGGCGGCGTGCCTGCGGGCAAGCTGCCGGCCGATGCGGTTCCGCAGCATTACGCACTCCATTTCACCGTCGATCCGCGCAAGGACCGCTTCAGCGGCGAGACGCGCATCCGCGTCAAGCTCGCAAGGCCGGCGGACCGCCTCTGGCTGCACGCCCAGCAGCTCGACATCACGAAGGCGAGCGTCGCTGCCGCGAACGGCGCGACGTTAGAGCCCGAGACGATCGACCACGCTGACGTCGGCGTGCTCGAAGTGCGCTTCGGCCGCACACTGAAGGCGCAGGACATCGAGCTCGCATTCGCGTACACCGCCCCCTTCAACGGCCAGCTCGAAGGGCTCTACAAGGTCAAGGTCGGCGACGATGCGTATGCGGTCACGCAAATGGAGCCGATCAGCGCGCGCCGAGCGTTCCCCGGCTTCGACGAGCCCCGCTTCAAGACGCCGTTCGACATCGCGCTGACGGTGCCCGCCGGCCAGGTCGCGGTCGCCAACACGCGTGAAGCCGGCCGCACGCAATCGGCTGACGGTGCCTGGGAGACGCTCCATTTCGCGACGACGAAGCCACTGCCGACGTATCTCGTCGCGTTCGCGGTCGGGCCGTGGGACGTCGTCGATGCGCCGCCGATTCCGCCGAATGCCGTGCGCACGCACCCGGTCCCGCTGCGCGGGCTCGCTCCGCGCGGCAAGGGCGCACAGCTCGCGTGGATCCTCCGCGAGACGCCGGCCGTGGTGAAGTTCTTCGAGGACTACACCGCGCAGCCGTATCCGTTCGACAAGCTCGACCTCCTCGGCGCGCCGGACTTCTCTGCCGGCGCCATGGAGAACGCGGGCCTCATCGTCTATCGCGACGCGCTGCTGCTGCTCGACGAGCACTCGTCGGCCGAGCGCTACCGCATGGTGTTCAACGTCAACGCGCACGAGATCGCGCACCAGTGGTACGGCGATCTCGTCACCGTGCCGTGGTGGGACGACATCTGGCTCAACGAGGCCTACGCGACCTGGGCGCAGCGCAAGCTCACCGCCGCGCTCAAGCCCGAGTATTTCGCCGACCTCGAATCGCTCGAGGCGCGGCTCGGCGCGATGAAGAACGACAGCCTGCTGACCGCGCGCAAGGTGCGCCAGTCGATCGCGAGCCACGGCGACATCGAGACCGCGTTCGACAGCATTACATACCAGAAAGGCGCGAGCGTGCTCGCGATGTTCGAGACCTGGGTGGGCGAGGCGACGTTCCGCAAGGGCATGCGCGCGTATCTCGCGAGCCACGCCTTCGGCAGCGGCAGCTCGGACGACCTGATCGCCTCGCTCGCCAGGGCCAGCGGCAAGGGCGAGGTCTTCGCGAAGTCGATGCGGAGTTTCCTCGATCAGCCCGGCATTCCGCTCGTGCGTACCGAGCTCGCCTGCGAGCAGGGCAAGGCTTCGCTGACGCTGCGCCAGTCGCGTTATCTGCCCTGGGGTGTGCTCGGCGAGGGCGAGCCGCGCTGGGGCGCTCCCGTGTGCGCGCGTCTCGGCCACGGCGAGGCATCGGACACGCAATGCTTCCTGCTCGACGAGCCGGTGCAGACGTTCACGGTCGACGGCGGCTGTCCGGACTGGTACCTGCCGAACTCGCAGGCGCGCGGCTACTACCGCTTCGACATGGCAGCGGCGGACCTCTCCAAGCTGGCAGGCGCCGTCCCGCGCCTCTCCGCGCCGGAACAGATCGTCTATGCCGACGCCTTGAACAGCGCGTTCCTGCGCGGCGATGCGACTCCGGCGACCGTGCTCGACGCGATGCCGGCGCTCGCCGGATCCGATGTTCCGCAGGTTGCGACCGCGCTGTTCGCGCCGTTCGAGTGGATCCGCGAGCACCTCGCGGACGAGCGCGCACGCAGCGTGCTCGATGCGTACGCCGTCTCGCTATACGGCCCGCGTGTCGCCAAGCTCGGTTACCGGCGCACGGTGGGCGACGCGAGCACGACGATTGCGCTGCGCGCGCGCCTCGCCGACTTCCTCGCCCTGGTGGTGCGCGATCCGCATGCGCGCGCCGAACTCGCCCGCCAGGGCCGCGCCGCGCTCGGGCTCGACGGCAGCGGCGAGGCCGATCTTTCTCGTGCCGATCCGGACCTGCTGCGCACGGCGCTCAAGGTCGCCGTGCAGGACGGCGGCGCGCCGGCGTTCGCCGCGGTGCAGAAGGCATTCACGGTCAACCGCGACACGGCGCAGCGTTACGCGCTGCTGGCGGCACTCGGCGCGACGCGAGAGCCCGCGCTGACGGCGAAAGCGCTGGACTACGGACTCGACCCCGCCGTGCAGATCGGCGAAATGTCCAGCCTCTATGAAACCGTGATGGACGAGCCCGAAAACCGCAAGGCCGCCTGGCATTGGCTGCAGGCGCACTACGAGGCCTATCGCGCACGCCAGCCCGCGTTCCATCTGGGGCAGATGCCGAAGACTTTCGCCGACGGCCGCTGCAGCGCGGCCGAGGCCGACGAGCTCTCGTCGTTCTTCGCGCCGCGCATCAACGATCTCGTCGGCGGGGAGCGCGGGCTGGGCCAGACGCTCGAAGGCATCCGTCAGTGCGCCTCGTTGCGCGAGCACATCGGCCGCCGCGCGCTCGCGGCGTGGATCGAGCAGCGCCAGCCGGGCGCATCGCCGTCGGGCGGTCCCTGAGCAAAATTCGCTCGCAACGACGCGGAGCCGAGCCCTCGCCACGAGCGGCCTCCGAAGCCGGCCCACGAGCCCCGACCGTCGGCTACCATGTGGTGCGCACGCGGGCAGCAGGGGCAAGGCGATGGACGAGGTTTCTTCGGTAGCGGACGCGTTCTCGCGCATTCCCGAGCGCAACACAGGCGACGCGATGCTGCGCACGGCGCAGCAGCACCACGTCGCGCTGTCGAGCATGGCGGACACCAAGGCCAACATCATCATCACGGTCTCGTCGATCGTGCTGACGCTGACGCTCGGCCGCATCGCCGATCCTTCGCTCCGGCCCGCCGTGCAGACGCTGGCCGCCTTCACGCTGCTCTCGCTGTTCTTCGCGATCCTCGCCGTGCTGCCCAAGCACCGCTCGCTCCGCGTCGGCGCGGGCACGCTGCCGTCGGATTTCAACCTGCTCTTCTTCGGCCACTTCGCCGAGCTGCCGCGCGAGCGCTTCCTGCGCGAGGTCGCGGCGGCGATGAAGCCCGACGGCTCGGTCTACGAGACGATGGCGAACGATCTCTATTCGATGGGCTGGTACCTCGCGCACCGCAAGTATCGCTATCTTCGCTACAGCTATCTGTTTTTCCTCGCTGGATTCGTGCTCGCCTGCATCGAGCAGGCGTGGACCGTGTTCGTGGCGTAACCCCGCCGCGCGCATGTCGCCGTTGCAGCGATGGCGCACTCGCCGGCGCGTTTACGTATCACCTGAGACGTCTCGTCTTCATGAGGGCATCCCATGCGCGGATTTCCACATCGCCTTGCCTGGCTCCTGATCTCTCTCGCCGCCGCTGCCGCCGATGCGGCGCCCGAAGTGCCGGCCCCGCTCGAACCCTGGCGCGCGTGGGTGCTGCGCGACCAGGAATTCCGCGCCTGTCCGCTGTTAGCGGGCAGCCATGCAAGCGCGCCCGACGATTTCCTCTGCGCCTGGCCGGGCACGCTCGCGCTCGACGCCGAAGCGCGCGGCGTCACGATCGCGCAGCGCTGGCGCGTCGAGGTGGAGTCCTGGGTTCCGCTGCCGGGCGACGTGTTCAACTGGCCGCAGCAGGTCACGGTGAACGGGCAGCCCGCTCCGGTCGTCGATCACGAAGGCCCCGCGCTGCGGCTTCCCGCCGGCACTCACGAGATCCGCGCACGCATCCCGTGGGACGAGCGCCCGGAGACGCTCCGCGTGCCGCCTGCGGTCGGGCTGATCGCGCTCACGGTCGACGGCAGGCCGGTCGCGCCGCTCCAGCGCGTGCAGGATGCATTGACGCTCGGCCGCGGTGTCGCGACCGAGCCGGAAGCCGACAGCCTCGAGCTGCACGTCTATCGCAAGCTCTCCGACGGCATTCCCGCGACGCTGACGACCGAGATCCGTGTCAGCGCGTCCGGCAGGCCGCGCGAGGAAACGATCGGCCCCGTACTGCCGGCGGGATTCGAGCCGCTCAGCCTCGACAGCGAAGACTGGCCGGCCCGGCTCGACGTGGACGGCCGCCTGCGCGTGCAGGTGCAGCCCGACTCCACGTCCGTGACGATCGAGGCGCGCGCGCTGGTGCCGCTCGCGAAAGTCGTCGCGCGCGTGCCCGCTGCGCCCTGGCCGCGGCAGGAGATCTGGAGCTACGAAGCGGCGCCGCTCCAGCGCGTCACCTCGGCCGCAAGCGCCGTGCAGGTCGATCCGCGCCAGGCCGACGTTCCGGACGACTGGCAGACGCTGCCGGCGTTCGCGCTCGGTGACGGCGCCGAGCTTTCCGTCGAGGAGCGCTCGCGCGGCCTCGCACCGGACGAGAAGAACCGGCTCGCCCTGCATCGCGAGATGTGGCTCGATTTCTCCGGCGACGCCTGGTTCGCGCGCGATCGCATCACCGGAGAGATGTCGCGCGGCTGGCGCTTCGACGTCGCACCGCAGCTGACGCTCGAGCGCGCCACCGCGCTGAATTCGAGACTCCGAGACGGCAACGGCGAAAGCCTGCTCGTCACGCGCGGCGCGGCACCCGGCAGCACCGGCGTCGAGTGGCGCACGCCCGCCGTCGACCTCACGGCCGGCCTGCGCTTCGCTGCGGCGCGTGGCGCGATGCCGGTCACCGGCTGGCAGGACAGTTTCGACCGCGTGACCGCGACGCTGCACCTGCCCAGCGGATACAAGCTGCTCGGCGCGCCCGGCGCCGACAGCGCGGGCGGAAGCTGGTTCTCGTCCTGGACGCTGCTGGATGTCTTTATCGCGGCGATCGTCGTTCTGCTCGCGTGGAGGCTGTTCGGGGTCGCAGGCGCGGCGGCCGCGGCTGGCTATCTCGTGCTCGGTTATCAGGAGTCCGGCGCGCCGCTGTGGACGCTGCTCGCAGCGCTCGCGTTCGGTCTCATCGCGCGCGCGTTGCCAGCAGGCCGGCTCTCGACCGCGGCCGTGTGGGTGCGCCGCGCTGCGCTCGCGCTGCTCGTGCTGGTCGCGCTGCCGTTCGTCGCGGAGCAGCTTCGCTTCGCGCTGCATCCGCAGCTCCAGGGGGCGACGCCTGCCTATGCCGACATGGGCCTGCCGAGACACAGGGCTCCGGTGCAGAAAAGCGCTGAAGGGGACGCGATGCCGCAGCCGCTGGAAGAGTTCGAGCAGGTTGTCGCACCGCCGCCGCCGGCTTCGGCTCCGCTTCCGGAGTCGATAGGCCGTGACGCCGAGGAGAATACCTGGCCTGACACCCGGCAGGTGAGTGGCGCGAACGTCCGCCGCACCGACATCATCGGCCATTACAACCAAGCGACCGTCGTGCAGACCGGTGCGGGCGAGCCGAACTGGAACCTCGGCGAGCGTTACGTGCTCGGCTGGAGCGGCCCGGTGCTGCCGAACCAGACCATGCGCCTCGTGATCGCGCCGCCGTGGCTGGTGCGCGCGCTGCGCGTGGCCTTGGTCGCGCTGCTCGCCGTGCTGATCGTACGCCTGGCGCGCGGAAGTCTCCGCATGCCGCCGCGCGCCGTGGCGTCTCTGGGCGGTGTGCTGGCGATTTCGCTGCTCGCGGCGTCGGCGCCGGTACGCGCGCAGGCGTTTCCGCCGGAGAAGCTGCTCGACGAACTGCACTCGCGGTTGCTCGAAGCGCCGAAGTGCGTGCCCGCCTGCGCGACGCTCGCGCACGCGGCGGTTGTCGCGCACGGCGACGAGATCCGCGTCGCGCTCGAAGTGCACGCGGCGTCGCGCGTCGCATCGCCGGTACCTGCCGGTGGCGATGCGCTGACCCTGCGCAGCGTCAGCGTCGACGGCGTGAGGCAGGACGCGCTCGCGCGGAGCAAGGACGAGATCTACGTGGCTCTGGCGCGCGGCGTGCACCGCGTGGAGCTGGCCTACGCGGCGACGGCCGACAAGGTCGCGCTCAGGTTCCCGCTGCGGCCGATGCGTGTCGAATTCGACGGCGACGGCTGGCAGGCGAGCGGCATCAACGAGAGCCGGCTCCTGACCGAGACGCTGTCGCTCGCGCGCTCGCGAGAAACCGGAAGCTCGGCATCGACGACGGCGTCGCAGCGGTTCGCGCCGTTCGTACGCGTCGAGCGCGACATCATGCTCGGTCTGGACTGGTCGGTGTCGAGCACCGCGCAGCGCCTCGCGCCGGAGGAGGGCGGTTTCACGGTCTCGATTCCCGTGCTCGCGGGAGAGCACGTGACGACGTCCGATGTGCGCACGGAAGGCGGCGAGGTGATCGCCGCGATCGCCGACGGCGAAAGCAGCGTTTCCTGGAACAGCACGCTCGACAAGGGCGACACGCTGACGCTGACCGCGCCCGCGCTGACCGATCGCGCCGAAGTGTGGCACGTCACGGCGAGCCCGATCTGGCACGTCGAAGCCAGCGGCGTGCCCGTCAGCGCGGACGCCGACACGGACAGGAACGATTACCGTCGCTTCGATTTCCATCCGCTGCCCGGCGAGACGCTGACGCTGCGCATCAGCCGGCCGGAGCCTGCCGAGGGATCGACGCGCGCGATCGATCGCGCCGGCCTCGTGCTGAACGCCGGGCAGCGCGCTTCGGATGCCGTGCTGAGTCTCTCGATGCGCGCGAGCCAGGGCGGTGAGCACGTGATCACTTTGCCGGCCGGCGCCGAAGTCATGAACGTCACGCGCAACGGCGAAACGCTCAACCTGCGTCCCCGCGACGGTAAGCTGAGCCTGCCGCTGCTGCCGGGCAGCCAGACCTTCCAGATCCGTTTGCGCGAAGCAGTGCCGGTGGCCTTCATGACGCGCACGCCGGCGATCGCGCTTGGCGTGCCGGCGGCGAATATCGAGCTTTGGGTCGATGTGCCGGCCGATCGCTGGCTGCTCGCGGCCTTCGGGCCGGCGCAAGGCCCGGCCGTGCTGTACTGGAGCGAGCTCGCTGTCATGCTGCTCGTCGCCTGGGCGCTCGCGCGCACGCGGCGCACGCCGTTGAAGCTCTGGCACTGGATCCTGCTCGGCATCGGATTCTCGACGTTCTCGTGGGTCGCGCTGGTGTTCGTCGTCGTCTGGCTGTTTGCGCTGGACTGGCGCGCGCGCGGTGCCTCGCCGGCGTCGCCGGTGCTGTTCAACCTTGGGCAGATCGGGCTTGCGTTGCTGACACTGATCGCGCTCTTCGCACTCGCCGCCGCGATTCCGCAAGGTTTGCTGGGCTCGCCGGACATGCACGTGGAAGGCTACGGATCGTCCGCGCACGCGCTGCGCTGGTTTGCCGATCGGAGCGTGGACGAGCTGCCGCGCGCGGTCGCCGTCAGCGTTCCGCTCTGGGTCTACAAGCTTGCGATGCTCGCCTGGGCGCTCTGGCTCGCGAATGCCGTCGTCGGTTGGCTGCGCTACGGGTTTTCGGCGTGGACGCGCGACGGCTACTGGCGCGCGCTGCCGCGCAAGTCCGCGGTCGACATTCCGGCGGCAGCGCCGCCACCCCCGGAAGCGCGCGCGTGAGCGTTCGCGACCTGCTCGCGAGCGCCACGCGCCGACTCGGCGGCGACGCGGCACGGCTCGAAGCCGAGCTGCTGCTGGCGCACGCGCTGGGCGTTTCGCGCGCATGGCTTTATGCGTGGCCGGAGCACGAGCCCAGCGCCGAAGTGTGCGACGCGTTCGAGCGGCAGGTCGCCGCGCGCGAACGCGGCGAGCCGATCGCCTATCTGATCGGTCGCCGCGAATTCCGCTCGCTCGATCTCGAAGTGACGCCGGATGTGCTGATTCCGCGGCCCGAGACGGAGCTGCTGGTCGAGCTCGCGCTCGCGCGCATGCCGCTCGATTGCGAAGCGAGTGTGGCCGATCTCGGCACGGGCTCCGGCGCGATCGCGCTCGCGATCGCCAGCGAAAGGCCGCGCACGAGCGTCGTGGCGACGGACGTGAGCGCCGCCGCGCTTGCCGTGGCGCAAGGCAACGCCACGCGCCTCGGGCTTCGCAACGCGACTTTCGCGCAGGGCGACTGGTGCAAGGCGCTCGGCGGCGCGCGCTTCGATATGATCGTCTCGAATCCGCCGTATGTCGCTGAGGGCGATCCGCACCTCGACGCGGGCGATCTTCGCTACGAGCCCATCGCGGCCCTGGTGTCCGGCGCGGACGGGCTCGATGCGATCCGGCGCATCGTCGCCGAGGTGCCGGCGCACCTCGAAGCGGGCGGCTGGCTGCTGCTCGAGCACGGCTGGGATCAGGCGGCGAGCGTGCGTGCGCTGCTAGAAGCGGGCGAATATGCAGACATCGCCAGCGAATGCGATCACGCGGGCCACGAGCGCGTCACGCTGGGCCGCCGAATCGGTTGATACTCCGGTTCTATACTGATGTGCCGACGCGTCGCGCGTTAGTGGTCTCTTCGCCGCTGCGGCTATCTCGACGACGTCGTCGTCTGCTCGTCGGAAATGGACCTCGGCCGCTTCCGCTGAGGCTCGCGGCGCCCCTGCGCCAAGCGCGCATCGATCCCTCCGTGATCCAGTTCGCAGTCGCGGCGTGCACGGCTGCGCGCGCCTGCCGACGAGTGCTGCGCGGAAGCGCAGCCTGCAAACGGCGATGCTGTGCACGTGGTCAGGCAGCGCGCATGGCGCCCCGGCCGCCGATGAAGCCCCGACACAGCCGCGCGTGAGCGCCGCGTGCCAGGCCAGCGAAGGCCGGCACTGACCGCAGCAGGATGCAGCGGGGAGGGATCCGAGAGGGAGCCGCCAGGACGGCGGTTCGAAGTGGGGAGGAGCAGCCCCCGGCGCAGTACCGGCCGGGGGCTTTTTTCGTCGCCGCGTCAGCCGGCGCTGCGCAGGCCCGACACAGGCATGAACGTGCCGAAGCGTGCGCGGATCGCGCTTTCGATCGACGGCGCGTCGAGCCCGGCCTGGGCCAGCAGCTCCTCGCGGCTGCCGTGATCGAGAAAGCCGTCGGGGAGGCCGAGGTGCAGGATCGGCAGCGCGATCTCACGCGCCGCCAGGAACTCGGCGACGCCGCTGCCGGCACCGCCCGCGATGGCGTTGTCCTCGACGGTGACGAAGGCCGAATGCGTCGCAGAAAGCTCGAGCAGCAGCGCTTCGTCGAGGGGCTTGACGAAGCGCATGTTGACCAGCGTCGCGTCGATCGTCTCGGCAACGCGGGTCGCGGGCGCCACCATCGCGCCGAACGCGAGGATCGCGATGCCGCGTCCGCGCCGGCGGATTTCGGCCTTTCCGATCGGCAGCGTGCCGAGCTCGTTCTGCACCGCGACCCCGGTACCGGCACCGCGCGGATAGCGCACGGCGGCCGGGCCCGCGTGCCGGAACGCGGTCGTCAGCATGCTGCGGCATTCGGCCTCGTCGGCCGGCGCCATCACGACCATGTTCGGGATGCAGCGCAGATAGGAAAGATCGAAGCTGCCCGCATGCGTCGGGCCGTCGGGGCCGACGAGGCCGCCGCGGTCGATCGCGAACGTGACGTCGAGATCCTGCAGCGCGACATCGTGGATCAGCTGATCGTAGGCGCGCTGCAGGAACGTCGAATAGATTGCGACGACGGGCTTGGCGCCTTCACAGGCCATGCCGGCCGCGAGCGTGACTGCGTGCTGCTCGGCGATGCCGACGTCGAAATAGCGTTCCGGAAACTCGCGCGAGAAACGGACCAGGCCCGAGCCTTCGCGCATGGCCGGCGTGATTGCGAGCAGGCGCGGCTCCTCGGCCGCCATGTCGCAGAGCCAGTCGCCGAAGATCTCGGTGTAGGTCGGCTTCGACGCGCCAGGCTTCTTGACGATGCCGGCCTGTGGATCGAAGGGGCCGACCGCGTGGTACTCGATCTGCTCGCGCTCGGCGGGCGGGTAGCCCTTGCCCTTGGTCGTGATCACGTGCAGGAGCTGCGGGCCTTTCAGCTCCTTCAGCGTGCGGATCGTCGAGACGAGCAGCGGGATGTCATGCCCGTCGATCGGCCCGGTGTAGTGGAAGCCGAGCTCCTCGAACAGCGTGGACGGCACGAACATGCCCTTGGCGTGTTCTTCCCAGCGCTTGACGAAGCGCCAGGCGAAGCCGCCGCGCTTCATCATCTTCTTGCCGTGCTCGCGGATGCGATTCAGCGTGCGGCTCGCCATCAGGCGCGCCAGCATCTTCGTCATCGCGCCGACGTTCTCGCTGATCGACATGCCGTTGTCGTTCAGGATCACGAGCATGTCGGGTTCGACGTCGCCGCCGTGATTCAGCGCTTCGAAGGCCATGCCGGCGCCCATCGCGCCGTCGCCGATGACGGCGACGATCTTGCGGTTGTCGCCCTTGCGCTGCGCGGCGATCGCCATGCCCAGCGCGGCGCTGATCGACGTCGACGAATGGCCGACGCCGAACGTGTCGTATTCGCTTTCCTCGCGCTTCGGAAACGGCGCGAGGCCATTCTTCTTCTTGATCGTCGTGATGCGGTCGCGGCGGCCGGTCAGGATCTTGTGCGGATAGCACTGGTGGCCGACGTCCCAGACGAGTCGGTCGCGCGGCGTGTCGAACAGCCAGTGCAGTGCGACGGTCAGCTCGACGACGCCGAGGCCCGCGCCGAAATGGCCGCCCGACGTCGCCACCGACTCGATCAGGTAGGCGCGCAGCTCGCGCGCGACGTTCTCGAGCTCCGTTTCCGGAATCCTGCGGAGGTCTTCGGGCGTCTCGATGCGTGCGAGATGCGGGTAGCGCTTGGGATCGATCATCGGAGGGGCAGGGCTCGTGAGCGCTTATTGTCCAACGCAGGCGGGGACGCGGCAAGGAACTTGCTGGCGGATTCGAGCCGATTCAACGGCTTGGCGCGGGAAGTCCGGCACCGGTCGCGGCATCCCCGATGCGGCACCTGCCGAGCCTGCCGTTCGCCCGCGGCAGCAGTGCGGTATGTTCTCTTGCCAACCTCGTTCGTGATCCGGGAAACGGATCCGGCGTTCGCCGGGACGACGGGCGTGCGCGCAGGATCAGCCCGCGTCGCGCTCGCGCGCGAACGTGCGCTTCAGCACCTGGCGCACGCGGATGTGGCGCCCGGCTGCGTGCGTCTCGCGCAGCCGGCGCGCGTGCGCGGCGAGCAGATCGCCGCGCGTCAAAATTCCGATCAGCCGCTGCGGATCATCCGCGGCAACGACCAGCACGCGTCCGACATTCTGCTCGACCATGTGATCGGCCGCTTCGCGCAGCGAATGGTGCTCGTGCACGACGATCGGCGCGCGCTTGAGGAGATCGCCGATGCGGCGGATGCCGGGAAGATCGGGATCCAGGAGATCGCGTCGTGTGACCACGCCGCGCGGCCGGCCCTGATCGTCGATGACGGGATAGCCCTGGTGCTGCGCCTCCGCGCGGCCGGAGTTGATCCAGCTCCGCACTTCGGCCAGCTCGTCGGACGTCTTCAGCGTGACGACGTCGCGCGTCGCCGCGTCGCGCACGAGGACCTGCTCGAGGAAATCGGCGGCGTACTCGGTCGGCACGCGCACGCCGCGTCGCGCGATCTTCTCGGTCATGATCGTGTTGCGCATCATCAGCGCCGAGATGAGATACGCCGCCGCGCAGCCGCCGAGCAGAGGCAACAGGCCGAACGGCTGCAGCGTCGTCTCGAAGGCGAACACGACCGATGCGAGCAGCGCGCGCGAGGCGCCGGCGAAGATCGCGGCCATGCCGACCAGGCCCGCGATGCGCGGATCGACGCCGAGCCGGGGCAGCATCGCCACCGCTGCAAACCCGATGGCGCCGCCGATGGCGCCGCCGATCGTGAACAGCGGCGCGAGTGTGCCGCCCGACGTGCCGCTGCCGAGCGCGATCGCCCACGAGACGAACTTCGCGACGCAGAGCACGACCAGCGCCGTCGCGGTGAAATGGCCTGCGACGATGCCTTCGATGTTCGTGTAGCCGACGCCGAGCGTCGCCGGCGCGACGAACCCGACCAGACCGACCGCGACGCCGCCGAGCGCGGGCCACCACATCCAGTGGATCGGCAGGCGCTCGAACGCATCCTCCACGGCGTACACGATGCGCGTGACACCGACGCTGGCCAGCCCGAGCAGCGCACCGAGCGCGACATAGAAGACGAGCGCCGCACCGCCCGGCGCGGCGACGTCGGGCATGGCGAACACCGGCGCCGAGCCGACCGTCGCGAAGCGGACCGCCGTGGCGGCGACGGCGGCCATCGCGACGGGAATCAGCGAGCGTGGCCGGAGCTCGAACAGCAGCAACTCGACGGCGAGGATCACCGCGGAGACCGGCGAGCCGAACACGGCCGCCATGCCGGCTGCGGCACCGCTCGCGAGCAGTGTCTTGCGCTCGATCGCGGTGACGTGCAGCAGCTGCCCGATGAACGAGCCGAGCGCGCCGCCGGTCGCGATGATCGGGCCTTCGGCGCCGAACGGCCCGCCGGTGCCAATCGCGACGGCCGATGACAGCGGCTTCAGGAACGTGATGCGCGGGGCGATCTTCGATTCGTTGAGCAGCACCTGTTCCATCGCCTCGGGAATACCGTGGCCGCGGATCGCCTGCGAGCCCCAGCGGGCCATCGCGCCGACGAGAAGCCCGCCGATGACCGGCACCGCGATCGCCCACGCGCCCAGGTGATGGCGGCCCGGCGCGACGAAAGCAGTGTCCCAGCGTCCGTAGTACGCGAGATTCGTGACGAGACCGATCAGTGCGGTGAGCATCTGCGCGATGAAGGCCGCGGCGAGACCGAGCACGATCGCGATGGCAGTGACGAGAACGACGCGGCGATCGACGAGCGTGGAGCGGCGCGGCATGCGCGCCGCTTCGAGCGCCATGCCGAGCGCGGGCGCGATCGGGAGCGCGTCGGTGCTGCCGGCAGTCTCGACGCGCTCGGGAGGAGGAACGGCGGAATCTCGGATCATGGAACGAAAACGTCGCGAAGCAGCGGCGTGGTGCCGCCGCCTGGCAGTGTCGCCGCAAGCTCGGTGCAGCGGACGGCGCCGAGCGGCACAAGGCGGCCTCGCAGCCGCGCGCCGTCGGGCGCGCTGCGCCTCAATGCGGCCGCCGGTTCTTCGGCAGATGATTGACCAGGAAATCCATCTGGTCGGCGAGGATGTTCCGGTTCGAGAGGATCAGGTGCTCGACCCAGCTCGGCCGGTACGGCACGGCGAGCAGCGGCATGTTTGCCTGCTGCGGCGTGCGTCCGCCTTTCCTGACGTTGCACGACCAGCACGCGGTCACGACGTTTTCCCACTCGTCGCGGCCGCCTTTCGACACCGGCAGGACGTGATCGCGCGTCAGCTCGCTGCGGTGGAAGTGGTTGCCGCAGTACATGCACAGCATGCGATCGCGCGCGAACAGCGCGACGTTCGTCAGCGCCGGCGCGGGGTCGATGGCGGCGGGCCGCGCGTGCCCCGTGCTGGCGACGATCGGGTGCAGCGCCAACGTCGACTGCCGGCCGGTGAGGCGGCTCATGCCGCCGCGGATCGTGAGGCAGGGATCGCCGAGGGTCCATGCGACGGCGCCACGTACGTAAAGGCACACCGCGTCCTGCCAGCTCATCCAGTCCAGGATGCGCCCGGTGGAGTCCAGGGACAGGACGCGGGTGCTATGGATGTCGCCGGAAGTTCGAACTTCCGCAAGCATGCTCACCTCCGAGGTGGCGTTGGAACCCCTCGGGCCTGGGCTCCGGACCATCGGCCATGGCGAAAACGCGCCGCAGCCTCGAAAAACCGGCTCCCGGCCAGAGGCGCCGCGCAGCATAGACCAAAAGCTTTGCGCTTGGAAAACGCTCAGCGGACGGGTTTCGCCATGCGCAGCAGCTCGACGCCGTATCCGTGCCGCTCGTAAAGGGCCCGCGCGCGGGCATTTCCGGGGAAGACGCCGAGCGTGATGTAGCGGCAGCCGTGGCGCTTCGCCCAGTCTTCCGCGAACGCGAGCAGCCGGCTGCCGACGCCGCACCTGTCGAAGGCCGGCGCCACGGCGAGATCGGAGACGTGGCAGTTCGGCGCGCCGGTGAAAAAGTCGACCGTCGACAGCAGATGGAGGAAGCCGGCCGGAGTCGCCGCTCCGGTTTCGGAATCGTCGGCTTCCGCGACGAAGAAGTGCGAGCCTTCGGGGCTCTCTCCCAGGTGCCGTTCGATATCGCGGCGCACGCCCTCGGCGCTTTCGTCGCGGTCGCGCCACGGCGGCAGCTCGAAGGCGACGAAGCGCGGCACGAGGCTCAGGATGAACGCCGTGTCGCCCGCGCGTGCCTCGCGCACTCTGGTTTCGCCGGATGAATCCATGCGGATCGGCCGCCGCCTCATGCGCCGGTCGTGCTCGGCGGCGGGCGCTGCACGAGTGTCAGGTCAGCGCTGAAGGGCATGTTGCGACGCACGCCCTCGATGTGCACGCGCGTGCCGGGCGGGATCGCGGCCTCGCGGTTGACGAGGTCGATCTGATCGATGATCGGTGTGCCGTCGAGCGAGAGCAGCACGTCGCCGGGCTGCAAGCCGGTGGCCGCAGCAGGGCTGTCCGGGATCACGCGCGTGACGAACACGCCGCGCGGGCGCAGGCGGCTGCCGGGCTGCATCTGCACGTCCGTGTAGTCGACGCCGATCCAGCCGCGGATTACCTTGCCATGCTTGATGATCTGCTCGAGCACGGTCTTCGCCGTGGCGACCGGTATCGCGAAGCCGATGCCTTCGGCGCCCGGCGTGTAGCTGCGGCCGTCCGACGTCGGCGTGCGCGGATACACCGCCGTGTTGATGCCGACCAGCTCACCGAGCGCGTTGACCAGCGCGCCGCCCGAATTGCCGGCGTTGATGGCGGCGTCTGTCTGGATGAAGTCCTCGTAGGCCGACATGCGCAGCTGCCGGCCGGTCGCGCTGACGATGCCCATCGTGACCGTCTTGCCGATGCCGACCGGATTGCCGATCGCGAGCACGACGTCGCCGACATTGACCTGCGCATCGTCGGCGATCTCGATGGTGGGCAGGTCCTGTGCGTCAATCTTGAGCACGGCGAGATCGGTCTCTGCGTCGGTGCCGACGACCTGCGCATGCGCGGAGCCGTGGTCGAGCAGCACCTGGATGTCGTCGGCACCGCTGATCACGTGATTGTTGGTGAGCACGTAGCCGTCGGCGCTGAAGATCACGCCGGAGCCCAGATTCTGCTGCAGACGCTTGGTCGATCCCGGCAGCACGCCGAGCAGCCGCTGCGTCAGCGGATCGACGATCGAATAGCGGTAGGTGGTGATCTTGTTCGCGTAGATGTTGACCACCGCGGGCGAGGCGTGCGCTACCGCCTCCGAGTACGACACCGGCCCCTGCTGCCGCGTTGGAGCCGCGGATCGGGCCGCCGTGCGGGCGGGCTGCGGGTCGCCGCGCAGCCACGAAACCACACCCGGCGCGAACACGCTGAGCAGGAACGCCGCGGCGAGGCCGATCACGGCGCAGCGGGCGACGAAGGCGAGGGTGCGTAGCGTTGCGGGAGACATCGAATTCGCAGCGGGCGTTTGACGGTTCGCAGCGCAGGCGACCGCGCATTTGATTGTGCGGTGCGGAGGCGTTCGTTAAACTATCACGATTTTGAGGGCCGCCCTAACCGGCGGCGGCGCGTCGTGCCGGAATGCGCACGCCGCGCCGGCGTGCTCCCGCAACGCGTCCTCGAACCCGCTCTTTTGTTGAAGAGTGCGGCCAGGACGGCCGCATTGTTCTTTGCGATCAGAGAGGATCGCAGGAAATCGCAAGAGTGCGGCCAGGACGGCCGCGTTGTTCATTGCGGTCACGGAGGATCGCAGGAAAATCACGAAAGTGCGGCCACGATGGTCGCTTGTTTCCGGCGATCTGGATCGCACATATAACGAAGCACCCGAGGTGGTGGATGGCGAGCGATGCGGTAGTGGACAAGGGGCGTCGCAGGTTTCTGACGGCGACCACGGCGGTCGTCGGCGGAGCCGGCGTCGTCGCTGCGGTGATCCCCTTCGTCAAGTCATGGCAGCCGAGCGCGGCGGCGAAATCCGCCGGCGCGCCGGTCGAGGCTGACATCAGCAAGATCGAGCAGGGTCAGATGGTCAAGTTCCAGTGGCGCGGCCTGCCGGTCTTCGTCGTGAACCGCACCAAGGCTCAGCTCGATGCGCTGGCCGAGGTCGATCCGCAGCTCAAGGATCCGAAGTCGGAAAACACCGACCAGCAGCCGGACTACGCCAAGAACGAGTACCGCTCGATCAAGCCCGAATGGCTGGTCGTCACCGGCATTTGCACGCACCTCGGCTGCGTCCCCGAATTCTTCGGCGAAATCAAGCCCGAGCCGTTCGATCCGCAGTGGAAGGGCGGCTTCTACTGCCCGTGCCACAAGTCGCGCTACGACATGGCCGGCCGCGTGTACGACGGCGTGCCGGCGCCGGCGAACCTTGCGGTACCGCCGTACCGGTTCCTCGACGACAGCCGCATCCTGATCGGCGTCAACCCCGACGAAGGAGCCGCGTGATGGGCACCACGTTCGTCCGCCTTCATCCGAGGAACAAGGTGCTCGCCTGGATCGAGGACCGCCTGCCGTGGCTCTCGTTCCTCTCCGCGCACACGACGGGCTACTACGCGCCCAAGAACTTCAACCTCTGGTACTACTTCGGCTCGCTCGCGCTGGTCGTGCTGGTCAACCAGATCCTCACCGGCATCTTCCTGACGATGTTCTACAAGGCCAGCGCGGCGGAAGCGTTCGCGTCGGTCGAGTACATCATGCGCGACGTCGAATGGGGCTGGCTGATCCGGTACATGCACTCGACCGGCGCCTCGCTGTTCTTCGTCGTGGTGTACCTGCACATGTTCCGCGGGCTCATGTACGGCTCGTACAAGAAGCCGCGCGAGCTGGTCTGGATCATCGGCATGCTGATCTTCCTCGTGCTGATGGCGGAAGCGTTCATGGGCTACGTGCTGCCGTGGGGCAACATGTCGTTCTGGGGCGCGAAGGTCATCATCTCGCTGTTCGGCGCCGTGCCGTGGATCGGCGACACGCTGGTCGAGTGGATCATGGGCGACTACCTCCCGGCCGACGCGACGCTGAACCGCTTCTTCGCGCTGCACGTGATCGCGCTGCCGCTGGTGCTGCTGCTGCTGGTCGTGCTCCACCTCGGCGCGCTGCACGAGGTCGGCTCGAACAATCCGGACGGCGTCGAGATCAAGGACAAGAAGAAGCCGGACGGCACGCCGCTCGACGGCATCGCCTTCCATCCGTACTACACGGTCAAGGACCTGTTCGGCACCGGCTTCTTCCTGCTGATCGCGGCCTTCATCATCTTCTACGCGCCGACCTTCGGCGGCTGGTTCCTCGAGCACGACAACTTCATTCCGGCGAACAATCTCGCCACGCCCGAGCACATCAAGCCGGTGTGGTACTTCACGCCGTTCTACGCGATGCTGCGCATGATTCCGGCCAAGCTGCCGGGCGTGATCGTGATGTTCCTCGGCATCGTGCTGCTGTTCTTCGTGCCGTGGCTCGATCGCGGCATCGTGAAGTCGATCCGCTACCGCGGCCTCGGCTACAAGATCGCGCTGGGTCTGTTCGCGCTGTCGTTCGTGATGCTGGGCGCGGTCGGCGCGGGCATCACGGCCGAGAAGATCCCGGAATGGTTCGGCCCCGAAGCGAACGTGACGACGATCGAAAACGCGTTCGGCCGGTTCTGGCTGATCATCTACTTTGCGTTCTTCGCGTTCCTGTGGGTCTATACGCGCTTCGGCAAGGAAAAGACCAAGCCGGTGCCGGATCGGGTGACGACCCATGCGTGAGATCGACTGCGAGACCACGTTCGACCGAACCCCGCGGATGAAAGACGGCATGCTGCGCAAAATCGCACTCATCGCTATCGCCGCGCTTTCGCTGACCGGCGTCGTGCACGCCGCAGAAGGCGGCATGGAGCCCGCCAACGTGCGCGTCGACGACATCGCCGCCGTGCAACGCGGAGCGCGCCTGTTCTTCAATTACTGCTCGGGTTGCCACAGCCTGCAGTACCTGCGCTACTCGCGTATCGCCGACGATCTCAAGCTGGACGAGAAGGCCGTCGCCGACAGCCTGATCTTCACCGGCGCCAAGATCGGCGAGCGCGCGACCAACCACATGCCGGCGGAGCAGTCGGCTGCTTGGTTCGGCAAGACACCGCCGGATCTTTCGCTCGAAGCGCGGGCGAAGGGCGCGGACTGGATCTACCACTATCTCAAGTCCTTCTATCTCGACCCGAGCCGTCCGGTGGGCTGGAACAACACGGTGTTCCCGAACGCGTCGATGCCAAACGCGCTGTGGGAGCTCCAGGGCCTGCAGGTCGCGGTCAAGCATCCCGCCGCGCAAGGGCAGGACGCCGCGATCGAAAAGCTCGAGATCAGGACGCCCGGCCGCCTCGATGCCGAGCAGTATGATCAGGCGGTCCGCGACATCACCTCGTTCCTGGCGTATGCGGCCGAGCCCGCCGCCCCGAAGCGTCAGGCGGTCGGCGTGTGGGTGCTGCTCTATCTCGCGTTCTTCACGTTCCTTGCCTGGCTCCTCAAGCACGAGTACTGGAAGGACGTCCACTGACGCCTGCGCGGCTGCGCGAATCCCGGGATTCTGAGCCCGGAGATGCCATCGGCGTTGCGGCCGCGCGCGTCATGACGCGCTGCCGCAACGCGCCGCAACGCCCCTGGTCCGTCTAGGCGCCTGTCGGAGCGCGTAGTACATTGCCCGGGGGCAGCTGTTACCCGGGAGGGGGTCCGAGAATGGCTTTGAGTCAGCGCTCACGCACGATCCTGACCCTTTATTCGGCGCGGGACTGCATCCACTGCCACCGCGTGCGGCTGGTGCTGGCCGCCAAGGGCGTCACCTACGACCTCGTGCCCGTCGACCTCGACGATCCTCCCGAGGACCTTCTCGACCTCAATCCCTACAACTCGGTGCCGACGCTGGTCGACCGCGACCTCGTGCTCTACGACACCAGCGTCATCTGCGAGTACCTCGACGAGCGCTATCCGCACCCGCCGCTGATGCCGGTCGATCCGCTGTCGCGGGCGCGCCTGCGCCTGGCGATCGTGCGCATCGAGAACGACTGGCTGACCCTGGTCGACCAGATCGACGCCGGCGGCCGCACGGCCGATGCCGCGCGCAAGGCGCTGCGGGACGAGCTCATCAAGAACGCTTCGGCCTTCAAGGCGTCCAAGTTCTTCCTGAGCCCCGAGATGAGCCTGGCCGACTGCGCGCTCGCGCCGCTGATCTGGCGCCTCGACGCGCTCGGCGTGCAGCTCCCGCGCGAGGCGCATGTCATCACCGACTACGGCGAGCGCATCTTCCGCAGCCAGGGCTTTGCGCGCAGTCTGACCCCTGAAGAAAAACTGCTGAGGCCGTGATGTTCCAGAGAGACACGACGCAGCAACGCTTCCGCCGGATGCCGGAGCGGCAGACATGAACTCGCCCGCGGCGATGACCTCGAACCGCCCGTATCTCCTGCGGGCGCTGTACGAGTGGATAAGCGACAACGGTCTCACGCCGTATCTCCTCGTGGACGCGACGAATCCCGGCGTGCGCGTTCCGCCCGGCGCCGCCAAGGACGGCAAGGTCGTGCTCAACATCGCGGCGCGTGCCGTCACACAGTTCGAGATCAGCAACGAGCGCATCCGGTTCCTGGCGCGCTTCGGCGGTGTCAGCCAATCCGTCGAGGTTCCGATGAGCGGCGTGCTCGCGATCTACGCGCAGGAGAATGGCCAGGGGATGATGTTCTCCGCCGAGAACGCGCCGCCGGAACCGCCGCCGGCGACGCCGAAGCCTGACGATGCGATGAAGAAGCCGCGCCTGCGCGTCGTGAAGTGACCCGCGGCGGCCGCCGCGGCATCATGCCGTGGCGCTTTGTCCCTTAGTGGACGACCCTCAGCGGGTCCGCGTTCGGCCGCGACGCGGCGGGGTCCGCCGTCTGCGGCAAGCTCCAGCCCGCCAGCTCGTGGCCGCGCAGATCGAGATGTCCTCGATGCCGGTCACTGCCGTTCAAGCTGATCTCGAAGCGGTATCGGCGCACCAGCGCCGGCAGGCCGTCCACGCGCTCGATGCGAAGGCGCGCCATCGACACGGTCTGGTCGAGCAGTTGCACGCCGGCCGCACGACAGAGCTCGCGGCCGAAGCGGACGGCACGCTCGCGCGCGCTGAGCGCGTCCATCCAGATCCAGACGGCGAGGGCGATCGCGAGCAGCAGCAGCCAGGTTCCGAGCATCGCCGGAGTGTGAGGACGGTCGCATCCGCTGGCAAGGGCACCACGGACGCAACGTGACCGCCCGCCGGGTTTGCCGACCTGCGGAATGGCTACAATTTGCGAGAGGCGGGGCCGGGCATCCGCACGCGGCGGGTCATCGGCCGTCCGCCACGGGCGCTGCGCCTCGCGCCGTCGACAGGGGGAGACGATGAAGCTGATTTTTCCGAATGGGGAGCACGCGCCGGTTTCACTCGAGGAAGGGGTCACGCGCGTCGGCAGCGCTGCCGGCTGCACGATCGTCCTGACCGCGCCCGGAGTCGCGGCGCATCACTGCGAAATCGAGACGCGCGGCGGGCAGAGCAGCGTGCGTCCGGTCGACGCGGCCGCGCCCACGGTGCTCAACGGGCGCCAGATCACGCAGGAAATGCCGCTCAAGCCTGGTGACCTGCTGCTGTTCGCGCGTGTCGGCTGCCGCGTGTCGTCGGATCGTCCGGCGGCCGCGACCATGCCGCCGCCGTCGGCGCGCAAGACCGCCGACGAAGCCGCGCGCACGCGCGTGCGCAACACTCTGCCGAAGTTCATGCTGCGCGGCGTTTCCGGCGCGACCTTCGGCAAGACCTTCGCGCTGACCGGGACGATGGTGATCGGCCGCCAGCACGACTGCGACATTCCGGTCCCGGCGGAAGAAATCTCGCGCCACCACGCACGCCTGCAGGTCGCCGCGGACGGCGTGCTGGTCGAGGACATGAATTCCGCGAACGGCACGTTCATCAACGACAAGCGCATCCAGAACGGCCTTCTGAAGCCCGGCGAGGAGCTGCGCCTGGACACCGTGCGCTTCATGCTCGTCGCGCCCGGCATGGACGCGAAACAGCAGGCCGCGCCGCGCACGGAGCCCGCGAAGCCCGCAGCGCCGGCCGCGCAGGGGTCAGGCAGGGCGATAGGAATCGTGATCGCGATCGTCGTCGTCGCGGCGATTGCGTTCGGAGCGTTGCGGTATTTCGGGATCTTGTAGCCGGAGGGCAAGGATTCGGGTCGGAACCTGCGTTTTTCCCTGATTCCTAATCCTCCGTTGCCGGCCCTCGGCCCATCTCGATCCGCATCGAAAGATCGATTGCGCGCACGTGCTTGGTCAGCGCGCCGATCGAGACATAGTCGACGCCGGTCTCGGCGATCGCCCGCACGCGCTCGAGGCTGACCGAGCCGGAAACTTCGAGCGGCACGCGGCCGTCGACCTCGGCCACTGCCTGCGAAAGCTCGTGCAGCTCGAACTCGTCGAGCATGATGCGATCCGCCCCGGCCGCGATCGCCTCGCGCAGCTCGCCGAAATTCTCGACCTCGGCCTCGACCATCGCGCCGGGGTGCAGCGCGCGTGCGCGCGCAACCGCCGCAGTGAGCGAGCCCGCGGCCACGATGTGGTTCTCCTTGATCAGTATCGCGTCGAACAGGCCGATCCGGTGATTGGCGCCGCCGCCGACGCGCACCGCATATTTCTGCGCGAGGCGCAGGCCCGGCAGTGTCTTGCGCGTGTCGAGGATCGTCGTGCGCGTGCCGCGCACGGCGTCGACGAAGGCCGCGGTCGCGGTCGCGGTGCCGGACAGCGTCTGCAGGAAATTGAGCGCGGTGCGCTCGCCGGTGACCAGCGCGCGCGCCCGACCTTCGATGCGGCACACGAGCGCGCCGGCAGCGACGTGCGTACCGTCTCCGGCGAACCATTCGAAGCGCACGGCGGGATCGAGCGCATGAAAGCAGGCTTCGAACCATGCCGTGCCGCACAGCACGGCGGCCTCGCGCGTGACCACGCGGGCCCGCGCGAGCGCGTCCGGCGGCAGCAGGTCGGCGGTGATGTCGCCGCTGCCGACGTCCTCGTCGAGAGCGCGGCGCACGTCGCGTTCGATTGTTTCGCGGGGAGGCAGCTCGGCCGGCGGGTGCGAGGGTGTCATCGGGCGGTCGGAGGACGGCAGCGGGACCGCCGAGGATACGGCAACGGGCGCGGCGTGCATCGGAACGCCCGGCGGGATCAGTGGGGCGGCGAGGCGGGTTTCGGCGCCGGCGCATCGGTCGCGCCGGACTGCGCGCTGCGCAGGCGCGCGACGATCGCGTCGAGCGCGCGATCGAACAGCGGCACTTCCTCGAGCACGATGGTCGAGCCGCGGCGCAACTCGGCGGCGAGCGCGAACACCGTCTTGTCGCAGACCTTGAGGCCGCGCCGGTTGACGAAAAGATATTTCGAGCTGATCGGGCTGATCCACGACAGCTTGGCACGCTCGCGATTGCCGTTTTCGTCGGTGAATTCGAGCCAGGTGCCGACCTTGATTTCCCGCGCCGCCTTCAGGAACTCGTCGTCTTCGGCATAGTTCTCTTCCGGCGCCGCCTCTTCCGCGCTGTCGGAATTGAGCACGATCTCCTCGACCGGGCTCTGCGTGGCCGGTGCGGCGGCCGCCTCCGGCGCAGCGGCTTCCACCGGCCGCACCGCGGCGGGGATCGCGGCCGCGGCGCCCGCGGCGATGACTTCGCGCGCGCTCTTCACCTCCAGCTTTTCGCCGTCGAGCAGGCGCTGATAGAACTGCGAAAGCTCCTGCATCAGCTGCTTGACGTCGTTGTCGTGGTAGGCGACGGTCGCGAGGCCGTGACGCAGCGCTTTTTCGAGCTGCGGCAGCAGCGCACGCAGGCGCGTGCGCTCGAGATCGCTGGTCTTCGGCAGCGCGCTCCAGACGAACTCGTCGGCGAAGCGCAGCGCGCTCTTCCATTCGTCCGAATTCTCGCCCTGGCGCAGCAGCGTCAGCACCAGATAGTTCGCCCACGGGCGCGACAGCACCGCGTGCACGACCGGTGGCAGGTTGCGGTTCTCGATGCGCGCGAGGATTTCCTGCGCGGCCTTGCGGCGCGCTTCCTGCAGCTTTTCGCGGCCGCGCGTCGCCTCGGCGGCGCGCTGCTCTGCGATCTCGGCACGGCGGTGGTACTGCTCCATGAAGCCGGTGAAGCTCTCTAGCTCGCGCTCGAACACGGAGACGTCGTCGTCGAAATCGCCGAGGATCGCCTCGACGACCTGCCGCACGCGATCGTACAGGCGATGATCCTTGTCCGATTCCTCGGACCAGCTCTTGCCCGCGTCCGCAAGCGCGTCGAGCAGGCGGCGCGCGGGATGCGTCTTCTGCGCGAACAGGTGCTTGTCGAGGATGGCAACCTTGAGATAAGGAATCTGCAGCCGCCCGAGCAGCGCCTGAATCTGCGCCGGCAGATTGCGGTCCTGCAGGATGAACTCGAACAGCATGCCGACGAGATCGATCGTGTCCTCGTCGGCCGACGAAACGTGGTGCGGCTTCGATTCGCCCGAAAGCTTGTGCACCTGCTCGAGCAGCTCCTGCTTGAGCGCCTGCACGGCCTGCGCGGCGTCCGCGATGGAATCGCGCGGCTGCACGGCGGACGACTGGCTCTGCAGGATCGTCAGCGCGCTCAGAAGCTCGGTCGGCGTCAGCCCGGACGCGCTCGCCGCCGAGCCGTAGTCGCCGGCGGCGCGGCCGCCGTGGCGGCTGGCGAGCAGGTTGCGCAGCGTGTTGTAGAGCTCTGCCTGCAGTTCCGCCGCAGCGGGATCGTAGTATGACGTACCGGCCCCGCCGGCGGATGCCGCGCCCGCCGTCGTCGGCGCGTGCGCACCACCCGCGGAAGGCGGCGGGATCGGCCGGCCTCCCTGCGAAAGCACGTGGCGGATCTGCGGCAGCACGCCGGCGCGGATCAGCTCGGCGTTGACTTCCTCGTACAGCGGCTCGAGGCCGGCCATCACATAGCGGTCGAACAGCTTGTAGATGATCAGCTTGACCTGGACGTTCACCTGGAACTCGCGCACCGCGGTGCGGAACGCCTGTCCCAGCACAGCGGGGCCGATCGGATTGTTCGCGTCCTCGACCTTGCCGCCGCCGATGATGACGCCGAGTCGGTGATTGATCTGATACAGCGAGCGCTGCAGCCGGTTCTCGGCCTTGGCAACCATACTCGAGACGGCGAGCGATTCCTCGAGCTCCTGATCGTCGACCAGCGACAAGCCGCCGCCCGGCGTCGCCGGTGCGGCTTCGGGCTTGACGGGCTTGAGTTTGCCTTCGGCGAATTCGGTGAAGTTCCGCGACGCCTGCTCCTGGAACAAGCGCTCCACGAGCTGGCGCTTCTTGCGCACTTCGCGCATGCCATCGAAATATTCCGTCTGCAGCGCATTGCTGCCGGCGCGCTCGGCGAGATCGAACAGCGCGTCGTCGACGTTCTCGAACAGCGTCGAGACCAGTCCGTTGATGCGCTTCTGCGCGATGCCGCGGACCAGCTTCAACAGATCGCCCATGCGATCGCCGCCGCCGGCCGTGCTCTGCCGTTGCGAAAGATCGACGACTTTCGGAGCGTCGTTGGGGGCGGTCATTCAGGGCGTTCCTCGCTGCGCGATCTCGCTCAACGAGATGCGGACGCTTGTTCAGAAATGATAGGTGAGAGCCGTTAAGGGAGTGTGATTTTCGTCACGCTTGGAATGCTCCTTTTCGATCGGAGCCGGCCCCGCCGGTTTCAGCCGCGAGGAAAATCCGGAATCTGGGCCGTCGCGACGGCTTCGTCCGGCAGCATGACGGGAATGTCGTCGTCGATGCGGTAGATCGTGCGCCCGTCGCGCGTGATCAGGCCAGCGGGCGGCGCCGCCTTCAGAATTGCTCCCGCGTCGGTGCGCACGCTGCCGGCGGCGACCGCCCGGCTCAGGGCCTCCAGCTCTTCGGGCGAGAGCAGGCGCACCGGCGACTTCGTCACCGGGCAGCAGAGGATGTCGAGTAGGCGTCGGTCGATCATCGCGGGACGGCTCGTTCCGGCGGGACGGCGGCCGCGCGGCACGCTGGCTGCGGTCCAGGCCGGCTTTGCGCGTACAATACCGGTTTTGCCGGCTGCCCTCCATGAGCGTGTCCAACCAGGAGCGTCCTCGCGTCGGTGTCGTCATGGGATCCCGCTCGGATTGGGATACCCTGCAGCACGCCGCGGCGACGCTGGCCGACCTCGGCATCGCTCATGACGTGCGCGTCGTCTCCGCGCACCGCACGCCCGACCTTCTGTTCGAATACGCCGAAGACGCGATTGCGCGCGGGCTTGCGGTCATCATCGCCGGCGCCGGCGGCGCCGCGCATCTACCGGGCATGCTGGCTGCGAAGACGCGTCTGCCGGTGCTCGGCGTCCCGGTGCAGTCGCAGGCGCTGAACGGCCTGGACTCGCTGCTCTCGATCGTGCAGATGCCAGCGGGCGTGCCGGTGGCGACGTTCGCGATCGGCAAGGCCGGCGCGATCAACGCGGCGCTCTGCGCGGCGGCCATGCTTGCCGTCCACGACGCGGATGTCGCGAAGAAGCTCGACGCGTTTCGCGCCGCGCAGACGCAGGTTGTGCTCGACAAGCCGGATCCGCGAGTCGAGTGATCATGTTCTCGTACGCATTCAACGACGCGGCTGCGTCGAGGCGCAGCATTTCCTTCTTCCGCTCGCCGGAGAAGGTGCCGGAGGCGAATGAGGGCGCGCGGGTTCAGACGAACCAGGATTGCCCTCACCCTAACCCTCTCCCGCAAGCGGGAGAGAGGAAGTAGCGATGGCAACGATCGGCATTCTTGGAGGAGGGCAGCTCGCGCGCATGCTCGCGATCGCGGGCGCGCCGCTCGGGCAGCGTTTCCTCGTCGTCGACAGCGCGGCGGACGCGTGCGCGGGGCAGGTCGCGCCGCTGCTGCGCGCGGACTGGCGCGATTTCGACGCGCTGGCCGAGTTCGCGCGCCGTGTCGACGTCGCGACATTCGATTTCGAGAACGTGCCCGCGGAGACCGCGCACTGGCTCACCGAGCACACGCACGTCTTTCCGAACCCCGAAGCGCTCGCGCTCTCGCAGGATCGCCTCGCCGAGAAGAACCTGTTCCGCGAGATCGGCCTGTCGACACCTGCGTTCGCCGCCGTCGACAGCCGCGAGGACCTCGTGCATGCGGTCGAGGCGATCGGCCTGCCGGCCGTCCTGAAGACGCGCCGGCTCGGGTACGACGGCAAGGGACAGGCCGTGCTGCGCACGCCCGCCGATATCGACACTGCCTGGGCTGCGCTCGGCGGAGCGGCTCTCATCCTCGAAGCGTTCGTGCCGTTCCGGCGCGAAGTCTCGGTGATCGCGGTGCGGTCGCGCAGCGGCGAGTTCCGCCACTATCCGCTCACGCAGAACTGGCACGCCGACGGCATTCTCGCCGCGAGCCTCGCGCCCGCGCCCGCGAGCTCGGAGCTGGAGCAGCGCGCGGTGGCGCACGCGCGTGCGCTCGCGGAGAGGCTCGACTATGTCGGCACGTTCGCGCTCGAGCTTTTCGACCGCGACGGCGAGCTGCTCGGCAATGAGATCGCACCGCGCGTGCACAACTCCGGGCACTGGACGATCGAAGGCGCCGTGTGCAGCCAGTTCGAGAACCATCTGCGCGCCGTGCTCGGCCTGCCGCTCGGCGATACCTCGGCGCGCGGTCCGAGCGTCATGCTCAACTGGATCGGCGAGCTGCCGGATGCGACCGCGATCCTGCGCGAACGAGACGCGCACTGGCACGACTACGGAAAATCGCCGCGCGCAGGCCGCAAGGTGGGGCATGCGACCGTGTGCGCGCCCACGGCAGCGGAACTCGGCGAGCGCCTCGCACGCATCGCGCGCGCGCTCGGCCGCGAAGCGCAGATCGATCCGGTTCTGGGCGCGCTCTGAAGGTCCGGGATTGCAGATCCGGGATTCGGCCAGTTCGCACTTTACAAATCCCGAATCCCCAATCCCGAATCCCGCTTTCCTCAAGCCATCTGGCTCGCGACGAAATCCCAGTTCACGAGGTTCCAGAACGCCTCGATGTATTTCGGGCGCGCGTTCCGGTAGTCGATGTAGTACGCGTGCTCCCAGACGTCGCAGGTCAGGAGCGGACGGTCGCTGCCGGTGATCGGAGTGCCCGCGTTCGAGGTGGAAACGAGGCCGAGCCCCTTGTCCGCGCGCTGCACGAGCCAGCCCCAGCCTGACCCGAACGTGCCGACCGAAAGCTTGGTGAATTCCTCCTTGAACTGCGAGAAGCCGCCGAACGCCTTGTTGATCGCGTCGGCGAGCCGGCCCGACGGTTCGCCGCCGCCCTTCGGCGACAGGCAGTTCCAGTAGAAGTTGTGATTCCAGATCTGGCCGGCATTGTTGAACATGCCGCCGGTCGCCTTGCGCACGATCTCTTCGAGCTTCATGTTCTCGAATTCCGTGCCCTTGATCTGGTTGTTGAGGTTGGTGACGTATGCCTGGTGATGCTTCCCGTAGTGATAGTCGATCGTCTCCGCCGAAATGTGCGGAGCCAGTGCGTCGCGAGCCCACGGCAGCGGTGGAAGTTCGATGGCCATCGTTCCGTCTCCTTGGGTTGGGACCCACGAGTCTAGCAGGCCGCCGGAGCTGCAGAGCCTCCAGGCGGCGGCGCTGGTAGAATCGCATCCAGTGGCGCGCGCCGCGCGCCGATCGTTTCGAGAGCAAAAAATGGAAGTCGTAGAACGCATCAAGGCCACGCTGGGATCGCACCCGATCGTGCTGTTCATGAAGGGCACGCCGCAGTTTCCGATGTGCGGCTTCTCCAGCCGCACCGCGCAGGCGCTGAAGGCGGTCGGCGCGGATTTCCACGCCGTCAATGTGCTGGAGGATCCCGAGATCCGCGCGAATCTGCCGCGCTATTCGAACTGGCCGACGTTTCCGCAGCTCTTCATCAACGGCGAGCTGATCGGCGGCTGCGACATCACGATGGAGCTCTACGAATCCGGCGAGCTCGACCGTCTCGTCAAGGACACGCAGAAGGCCTGAGCGTGCTCGAGCTCGCGACGTTCGAGGGCGACGACGCGCCGCCCGCTTCGCTGCGCGATCGCGTCGTGCTCGTCACCGGTGCGACCGGCGGGCTCGGGCGGGCGACTTCGCTCGCCGCCGCGGCGGCTGGCGCCACCGTGGTCCTGCTCGGCCGCCGGGTGCGTGCGCTCGAGGCGCTGTATGACGAGATCGAGCGGCTCGGTGCACCGCAGCCCGCGGTGTATCCGATGGATCTCGCCGGCGCGACGGCGCGCGACCACGTCGATCTCGCCGCTTCGATCGAGCGCGAATGCGGGCACCTCGACGGCATCGTCCACGCCGCCGCGCACTTCGACAGCCTGCAGCCGTTCGATCAGCAGACGCCCGAAGAATGGGCGCGCGCGCAGCAGGTGAACCTGACCGCGCCGTTCCAGCTGACGCAGGCCTGCATGCCGCTGCTGCGGAAATCGGCGGACGCCGCCATCGTGTTCGTGCTCGATGATCCGGTGCGCATGGGCAAGGCGTTCTGGGGCGGCTATGGCGTCGCCAAGCACGCGCTCGCCGGTCTCGCATCGATCGTGCACGAGGAAACCGAGCGAAGCCGCGTGCGCACGCACGCCGTGCTGCCGGGACCGATGCGCACCGTGCTGCGGCGCGCCGCATACTACGGCGAGGACACGATGATGCACCCAGAGCCGGATCACGCCGCAAAATTCATCGCGTGGTTGCTCGGCGCCGACGGAGCGTCGATGCGCGGCAGGACGCTGGACCTGCGCTGACGGTTCGCCCAAGCGCGCGAGCACGCACGCGCGAACACGCCGATTCCCGCACGGACATACCGCATCCGCTCGAACGACCACTTCGTCGCCCCCGCGAACGCGGGGACCCAGCGCCTTTAAATTCGTCACGCACAGCCGGAGCCGCGGGCATTCCAAACTCCCTGCGGGAATGCCGCTGGGGGAATGCTCTGGCTGCGACATCCGTCAGCCAAGCGACCGCGCGTGATGCCGCAGGTGATCTTCCATGAAGGTCGAGATGAAGTAGTAGCTGTGGTCGTAACCTGAGTGCACGCGCAGCGTCAGCGGCTGGCCGGCCTTGCGGCACGCGGCATCGAGCCGCCAGTGCTGGAGCTGCACCTCGAGGAATTTGTCCGCATAACCCTGGTCGACGAGGATTGTGCCGGGGAAGCGCCGGCCGTCCTCGATGAGCGCGACGGCGTCGTACGGGCGCCACGCCTTGCGGTCGTCGCCGAGATAGCGCGGCAGCGCCTTCTGCCCCCACGGCACTTCGCTCGGCGCGACGATCGGCGCGAACGCGGACACGGACTTGTAGCGTTCCGGATTCTTGAGCGCGATCGTCAGCGCACCATGGCCGCCCATCGAATGGCCGAAGATGCTCTCGCGCGTGAGGTCGGCGGAAGGAAAGCTGGCCGCGATCACCGCCGGCAGCTCCTTCGTCACGTAGCTGTACATGCGGAAGCGCTTCGCGAACGCCGGCGTCGTCGCGTCGAGATAGAAGCCGGCCGCCTCGCCGAATTCCCAGTCGCCGGTCGCGCCCTCGATGCCAGTGTCGCGCGGGCTCGTGTCCGGCGTCACCAACATCAGCCCGAGCTCGGCCGCGATGCGCTGCGCGCCCGCCTTGATGACGAAAGTCTCCTCGGTGCAGGTGAGGCCGGCCAGGTAGTACAGCACCGGCACCTGACGCTGTTCCGCCTGCGGCGGCCGGAACACGCCGAACTTCATGGTGCCGCCGGTCTCGGCGGACTCGTGCTTGTAGAAACCCTGCACGCCGCCGAAGCAGCGCTGCTCGGAGATCGTCTCGATGGCCATCCTCGTATCCTTCCTGCGGTCCTGGAACACCGCGCCGAGCGCGCAGGAAACCACGTTCTCAGCGCGTGGACAATGAGCTTTGCGCAGCCAGTTCGCTCCGCTTCGTGATGCGCCAGCCGACCCAGCCGGAGCTCGCCGCCGCCACCATCGTCAGCGCAGCGAATCCGGGCAGCGTCACGCCGAGCCAGCGCAGGAGATTGAAGCCGCTGGTGATGACGACATCACCGAAACGCCAGACCGAGGTGTCGATGAAGTTCTTGGTCTTGTAGCGCGTCTCCGCGTCGACGCGCGTGTAGAGGCTGTCCATCGCGGGCTTGAAGACACCGTACGCGCTGGCGCGCGTGATGACCGCGACGATCGCGATCCAGGCACCTGAAAACACGGCGAGGCCGGCCAGCATGATGGCTTTGACCGCACCGTCCATCGCCATCGCGGCGCCCGGCCCCAGGCGCACCATCAGCGGTCGCGTCAGCACGATCTGGAGCACCATCTGCAGCGTGTTCGCGGCGAGGTCGATGCCTGCCGCGAAGCCGATGCGCGCTTCGCGGGTCGGGTAGGTCGCGCCGCTGTAGTCGGCGAGCAGCGCGTAGATCACCGTGCCCACCGCGTCGCCCAGCAGCATCAGCAGCGCCAGCCTGCGCATCAGCGGGGATTTCAGCGTCTCGATCGCGCCGGCGAGGAATCCGCCGCCAATGACGCGCGCGTCGCGGTTGGTGTCGCCTACCACTGGGTGCTGCTTCGCCCAGTGCGACAGCGCGAGGATGCAGGCAATCGCCATGCCGAGCAGCAGCGAGGAAATCACGAGCAGTCCCGACACGCCGACGAGCGACACCAGCGCGCGCGTCAGGCCCGGCCCGGCGAGTGCGCCGATCGCGCCGCCCAGGGTGATGATCGGAAACAGGCGATGCGCCTGCTCGGCGTCGAACAGGTCGGCCATGAAGCTCCAGAACACGGCGACGACGAACAGGTTGAACACGCTGACCCAGACGAAGAAGATCGAGCCGAGCACGCGCGCGCCGATCACGTCCTGCATCTCGAACGCCGGAATGAACGCGATCATGCCGGCGATGAAGAACAGATAGACGACCGGCACGAAGATCCGGCGCGGAAAGCGTGCCACCAGTGCGCCGTACAGCGGCGTCAGCGCCAGCGTCGCCGCGAAGGTCGCCGTGTAGAAGATCGGCAGCGAGGTCGAGCCGACCGCCGCGGAGAGCTGATCGCGCACCGGCCGGATCACGTAATACGCCGTCAGCACACAGAAGAAATAGGTGAACGCGATCGCGACGGCGAACCATTCGTGGCGCTGGATGGCGGGGCGATGGCGGCTCTGCATGCGCGTTCCGGAATCGGCAGGCGCGCAAGACTAGCACGACGATTTTTTTGTGCTGCGGCATACTAGGCCGATGGCGCCGACCCTTGCCGCGCTCAACATCTTTCCGGTGAAGTCCTGCGCGCCCCTCGCGCTCGACGCGGCCGTCCTCGAAGCGCGCGGCATCCGCCACGACCGCCGCTGGATCGTCACCGACGCGAACGGCCGCTTCCTCACCGGCCGCCAGCAACCGCGCCTGACGCTGTTGCGTGCCGTGCCCGACGGCGATGCGCTCGATATCGCCGCGCCCGATATGCCGGCGCTGCGCCTCGTCGCGCCATCCGGCGGCATGCGCGTTCCTGTCGCGGTGTGGAAGAACACGGTCGCCGCCCTGCCCGCAGGCGACGCTGCTGACGCGTGGATCAGCGCGTTCCTCGGCATGCCGGCGCGCCTTGTGTACATGGACGATGCCTGCGTGCGTCCGGTGGATCCGGACTACGCGAGGCCGGGCGACGAAGTCAGCTTCGCCGACGGGTTTCCGCTGCTGCTGATCTCGCAGGCCGCGCTCGACGAGCTCAATGCGAAGCTTCCGGCGCCAGTACCGATGCTGCGCTTCCGGCCGAATCTCGTCGTCGCGCACACGGCGCCGCACGCGGAGGATGGCTGGAAGCGCATCCGCATCGGAGCGATCGATCTCGACGTGGTCAAGCCGTGCTCGCGCTGCGTGTTCACGACGGTCGATTTCGAGCGCGGTGCGTTCGATCCCTCCGGCGAGCCGCTGCGGACGCTGAAGACCTACCGCCGCACCGAGCGTGGCGTGACCTTCGGGCAGAACGTGATTCCACGCGGAACCGGCGTGCTCCGCGTCGGGGATCCAGTCGAAGTGCTGGCGTGATCGCGCGCGCTGCGCCAATTGGGAGCCTTCGCACCGCCGCTTCAACGATGCGGTGACGCCGTTGATCCCGTCAACGCGAGCCTAGCCGATGCGGTGTCGCGGCCACTCGCGACCGAAGTCGCGCTGCCAGACTCCGCGCCGGGATGCGAGGAGCACCGCTGCGACGGCGACAGGGAATCAGGGGAATGGACGAAATCATTGCGGGGGCGCCGGCGCCGCCTCCATTGCCGCCGTCATGGCTGCCGGCGCCCGGTTCGGTGCGCACTGAGCACCCGTTCGAGTTCGGCGGCGACGCGCGCGAATACTTCCGCATCTGGATCGTCAACCTCGCGCTCAGCGTGGTCACGCTCGGCATCTTTTCGGCTTGGGCGAAGGTACGCAGCGAGCGCTATTTCTACGGAAACACGCGGCTGGACGGCGACCCGTTCGAGTAGCTCGCGAACGAGCGTTTCGCCGGCACGTATTTCGACGGGCAGAGCGGTGTCGAGTCACCCGTCGACGTCCGACCGCATCGCCGCCGCCGAAACCGCCGCGCACGAGTTCGCAGTGACGGGAAAGTCTTGAGCGTCGCCCGCAGGTCGGGCTCGCAGTCTAAGGATTTCCTTGTCCGTCTGCGGGGAAGTGGGTGAACGCCGCGAGATCCTGCGAAAGCGCCCGAAGCGCACGATCGATCAGATCGCCTGCTCGAGTTCCGGCACCAGCTTGAACAGATCGCCCACCAGGCCGAAATCGGCGATCTCGAAGATCGGCGCGTCGGCGTCCTTGTTGATCGCGACGATCGTGCCGGCATCCTTGATGCCGGTGAGGTGCTGGATCGCGCCGGAAATGCCGACGGCGATGTAGAGCTCGGGCGCGATGATCTTGCCGGTCTGGCCGACCTGGAGATCGCTCGGCACGTAGCCTGCGTCCACCGCCGCGCGCGAAGCGCCCACCGCCGCGCCGAGCTTGTCGGCGAGCGAGTAGATGATCCTGAAGTTCTCGGCCGAGCCGAGCGCCCGTCCGCCCGAGACGACGCGCGACGCGCTCTGGAGATCGGGCCGGTCCGTCTTGCCCTGCGCAAGCTCGACGAAGCGCGTGTGCGTGGGCAGGGCGACATCGAGCGCCAGCGCTTCGACCGGCGCCGCGCTCGCGGCGTTCCCGGCCGCTGCGTACGAGGCGGTGCGCACCGTGGCGACGAGAATCCGATCCTGCGGCGCCTCCACCGTGACGATGGCATTGCCGGCATAGATCGGGCGCTTGAACGTGTGCTCGCCTTCAACGGCCATGATGTCGGAAACCTGCGCCACGCCGAGCAGCGCGGCGACGCGCGGCATCACGTCCTTGCCGAACGTCGTCGAAGGTGCGAGCACGTGCGTGTAGCCGTTCCCCGCCGCAGCGGCAATCTGCGGCGCGTAGATCGCGGCGAGCGCATGCGCGTTATCGACGCGCGTGGCGGTCAGCACTTTCGTCACGCCGTCGATCTTCGACGCCTGCTCCGCGACGGCGGCGGCGTCGGCCGCAAGCACGAGGACGTCGACCGATTCGGGTTTCAGCTCCTTCGCGCAGGTGACGCAGCGCGCGGTGCTCGCGTTGAGCTTGCCGTCGAGATGCTCGGCGATGATGAGGACCTTGCTCATGCTTCGAGTTCCGTCGTGACCCTGTTCGTTCTTGAACGGCGGGCTGCGCCCGCCGCGTGACGCCGCGCTACAGCAATCCCTTCGATTTCAACGCCGCGACGAGCTCGCCGACGTCCTTCACCATCACGCCCTTGCTCCGCTTCGGCGGCGCCGCGTAGCGCGTGGCCTTCAGATGGTCGCCCGATTCGACGCCGAGCTCCGTGAGCTGCAGCGTCTCGATCGGTTTCGATTTCGCCTTCATGATGTCCGGCAGCTTGATGAAGCGCGGCTCGTTGAGGCGAAGGTCGGACGTGATCACGGCCGGCAGATCGACCTCGATCGTCTCGAGCCCGGCATCGACCTCACGCGTCACGCGCGCCGCGTTGCCGTTCACTTCGATCTTCGACGCGAACGTGGCCTGCGGGCGATCCCACAGCGCGGCGAGCATCTGGCCGGTCTGGTTGCAGTCGTCGTCGATGGCCTGCTTGCCCATCAGGACGATCGCCGGCTGCTCCTTGTCGATCAGCTTGCGCAGCACGCGAGCCGCCGTCAGCGGCTGGACCGCATCGGCAGCGACGACGTGGATCGCGCGGTTCGCGCCCATCGCGAGGCCGTTGCGGATGTGCGCCTGGGCGTCGGCCGGGCCGATCGTCGCGATGACGACCTCGCTGGCGACGCCTTTCTCGCGCAGCCGCAGCGCTTCCTCGAGTGCGATGTCGTCGAACGGATTGGCCGACAGCTTGACGCCGTCGGTGACGACGCCGCTGCCGTCCGGCTTCACCTGGATGCGGACGTTGAAATCGACGACGCGCTTGTAGGCGACCAGGATCTTCATGGTCCGGAATTTCCTCGGGATTTTCCGCGCGGGCGCGGTCGGAAGACAGGCGCGGATTGTAACTTGGAATCGGCGGACGGTCAGTCCCTGAGCGGTCCACCGCCGCATGCAGCTGTACCGGTCGCGTCGGCGGGATGCTGCGACGCCCGTCGCGGACGATAATCAGTGAGCGTCCTCCTCTGGCGAAGCGCCGAGCCGGACGCGGGGAGGTGGCGGTACGTGCATCGCTTCTACAAGGTCGACATCCTGCGCTGCATAGACGTTCCGGCGCGGCTTTCGCGCGCGCTCGCGGCGGACGCGCGCCGCCGGTCCGCGGGCTGAGCGGCGTGGTAGCCGAGCCGCGCGCGCGAACGGCGAGGCCGGCACCGATGCGGGTGCAAGCGCAGCAAAGCGCCGCGTCAGCGCGGACGGGCGCGCCGCAAAATCGCCGCGGCGAACCGTGCCGCCGAGCCGTCCGCGTGCGCGAAGAACAGTGAGGGCTCGGTGAGCTCGAGTTCGAGCACGCGCGGCGAGCCGTCGTCGTCGTGGATCAGGTCGACGCGCGCGTAGAGCAGCGGCTGCTCGAAAGGCATCGCGGCCAGCGTGCGCTTCGCAAGCGCAATCTCGTCCTCGCCCGGCACGCGCGGCGTGATGTGCTCCACGGCGAAGAGTGCGCGCGTCGGGCCTTCGCCGCGACGGAGCAGCGGTCCCTTGCGGATCGCGTGGCTCAGCACGCCGTCGAAGAACATCAGTGCGGTCTCGCCGTGCGCGTCGACGCGGCCGAGATACGGCTGCAGCAGCACGCTGCGCTGCGCGCCGAGCAGGCGCTCGATGTGCGCGACGGCGTCGTCGCGCTCGTCGCGCGCGTAGCGCTGCGCGTCGCGCGAGCCGGCGCCGACGCTGGGCTTGACCACGAATTCGCCGGCATGCTCGAGGAGAAACGCATCGAGCCTTCCCCGCGCGTCCTCGCCGGCTTCGACGAACGTGCTCGGCACGACCGGCACGCCGGCGCGGGCGAGCTCGGCGAGATAGTGCTTGTCCGTGTTCCAGCGCACCACGCCGGCCGGATTCAGCAGCGCCGTCCGCGCGGACGCGCGCTCGGCCCAGGCGAGGAATTCCGCCGGGCGCTGCGTGTAGTCCCAGGTGGAACGCAGCACTACGAGATCGAAGCGCGACCAGTCGACGGCGGCATCGTCCCAGTCGGCGACATCCACTTCGGCGCCAGTGCTGCGCAGTGCTGCGACGAGTGGCGCGAGGTCTTCATCGAGATCGCGCGCAACGGCCGCGGTGACGAGTGCGATGTGTGCCATGGATCCGGTGTCGTGTTGCGATGCGCGACGCGCGTGCGAGCGTCTCGCGAGCGTAACGCGCGATGCCGGCGCGCGGTAGGCTTGACTCGTCTCGGACGATTGCGTAACGCCGCGGTGATGTTCGGGCGGCGGCGCCGACGAGAGCACGTCAGAGATTCTGATAATTCGGCCCGCTGCCACCTTCCGGGGTCACCCAGTCGATGATCTCGTACGGGTCCTTGATGTCGCAGGTCTTGCAGTGCACGCAGTTTGCGGCGTTGATCTGCAGGCGCTTGCCGGCGGCGTCCTCGACGATCTCGTAGACGGCGGCGGGGCAGAAGCGCTGGCAGGGATTGCCGTATTCGGTCACGCAGCGCGTGACGCAGATGTTCGTGTCGCGGACGTGCAGGTGGACCGGCTGGTCCTCGTCGTGTTCGGTGGCTGCGAAATAGACTTCGGCGAGGCGGTCGCGCGGCGGCAGCGTGCGTTCCACCCAGTCGCGCTTCGGCGATTCGTAGGTGCCGAGCTTTTCGAGTGACGACCAGTCGGCGTGATTCTTCAGCGTCCACGGCGAAAGTCCCGCCGTGATCGTCTCCCAGCCGGCGTTCGCAAGCCCGAGCCACAAGCCCTTGTTGAAGCCCGGACGGATGTTGCGGACCTTCCTGAGCTCCGCCATCACCGGCGATGCGCGCAGCTTCGCATTCCAGCCTTCGGCCCTGCCTGACTCGATGACGTGCTCGGCGGCGAGCATGCCCGAGCGGATCGCCTGGTGCGTGCCCTTGATCTTCGGCACGTTGACGAGGCCGGCGGCATCGCCGATCAGTATCGCGCCCGGCATGTCGCACTTCGGCAGCGATTGCCAGCCGCCTTCGACGATCGCGCGCGCACCGGCGGAGAGGATCGAGCCGTCCTCTAGCAGCGGCTTCACCATCGCATGGTGCTTCAATTGCTGGAACGCCTCGAACGGCGAGAACATCGGATCGTTGTAGTCGAGCCCGGCAACGAAACCGATGGCGACGCGATCCTTGTCGAGGTGATAGATGAAGCTTCCGCCGTAGGTCGCGGCGTCGAGCGGCCAGCCGATCGTGTGGATCACCTTGCCCGCTTCGGCGCGGCCTGCCGGCAGCTGCCAGAGCTCCTTGATGCCGATGCCGTAGGTTTGCGGATCGGAATCCGCGTCGAGCGCATAGCGGCGGATCAACTGCTTCGTCAGATGGCCGCGGCAGCCCTCGGCGAGCACCGTGAGCGGCGCCCTGATGTCGATGCCCTGCGTGTAGCCCGGCTTGTGCGAGCCGTCCTTTGCCACGCCCATGTCGCCGATGCGCACGCCGGCGACCGCGCCGCTCTCGTCGAACAACGGCTCCGCCGCCGCGAAGCCGGGATAGATCTCGACGCCGAGCGCCTCGGCCTGCGGCGCGAGCCACGCGCACAGCGCGCCGAGCGAGACGATGAAGTTGCCGTGGTTGTGCATCTGCGGCGGAGCCACGGGCGACTTGATCGCGCGCTTCGCGTCGGCGAGGTACCAGAATTCGTCTTTCGTCACCGGTACGCAGATCGGCGGCGGGTTCCTGCCCCACTCGGGCAGCAGCGCGTTGAGCGGCTCGGGCTCGATCACCGCGCCGGACAAGATCTGCGCGCCGATCGTCGAAGCCTTCTCGATGACGCAGACGCGGATGTCGGGCTTGAGCTGCTTCAGCCGGATCGCGAAGGACAGGCCGGCCGGCCCTGCGCCGACCGTCACGACGTCGTATTCCATGATGTCGCGCTCGCTCATCGCTGGCTCCGCCCGGTGGGTAATCGGTGATTCTCGCGGATCGGGGCAGGGCGGGGCAATTTCGGCACGCGCCTGCCGTTCATTCGCGATCCTGCGCGATGTCGCTGCGCCGGTACTCCGTCCGGTACGAAAAAGCGCCGCCCGGATGAATCGAGATCACGGCCAGCATCAGGCGGTCGCGCGCGTCGAAGTAGCGACGCAAGCTGCGCAGCGCGGGCGAGCCTTCCGGCGCCTGGACTTCCGCGGCCGCCTCCGGCGGCGTAGCGATCGCGCTCAGCACCTGCTCGACGCGGCCGACGCGCGCGAGGAACTGATCCTCCAGCAGCGCGCGGATCGCGTCTTCCTGGCGTGCGTAGCCGGTCGGCAAGCCGTGCCAGCTCGCGCGGCGGTAGACGTTGACGCTCGCGATGGGACGCCGCGTGCGGCGGCCGATGCGCACGCCATGCAGCAGGATGCACTCGGTACCGATGCGTGTCTGCAGCCAGCCGGCGAGCTCCTGGTCGGCGACGAGGCGGTCGGTGTAGCGCGCATGGAAATCGCTCGACTCGTCGTACTGGAGCAGGTCGGCGATCGAGTGCAGCGCCTGGTCGAAATGGCGTGTCACCTCGGAATTGCGCACGATGCTGCCGGCGCCGCGCCGGCGCGCGATGAGGCCGAGGTCCTCGAGCACGCGAAGCGCTTCGCGCACGGTGTGCCGGCTGACCTTGAAGCGCGACTTGAGCGCTGCTTCGCTTGCGAGAAAGCGGCCGACCGCGTGCTCGCCGCGGCGGATCTCTTCGCGCAGCGTGTCTGCGAGCTGCTGATAGCGCGGCTTGCGCACACCGCGGCTCGTGCGCGCGTCGCGAGCACCGTGCTGCGCGCCGGAGGGAGCTCCGTTCGGGTTCACGTCACTCGCATGAGTCATAATCCGCGCTCGCCAAGGGAAACCCGATGAAGGAAAAAATAACAGACGTCATCGCCGACGAGGCGCTGCGCGGAGCGACGGCGTTCCAGCAGTTGTGCTGGCTCGCGTCCGGCCGCATCGACAGCATCGCGTTGACGGCGGCCCATCGTGCCGCCATCGAGCGCGAGAATCCGCGCCTCAACGCCTACGTCGAACTCGACGTCGGCGCGCCGGCGGCCGCGGCGGCGAGCGCGGAGCGCCGGCGCGAGGGCTGCGTCATCGGCCGGCTCGACGGGCTGCCGGTCGCGATCAAGGACAACTTCGACGTTGCCGGCATGGCGACGCGTGCGGGTCTGTCGGGCCGGCATGCTCCGGCGACGACCGATGCCGTCGCCGTCGCCCGTCTGCGTGCGGCGGGCGCGGTCATTCTCGGCAAGACGCGGCTGGACGAAGGCGCGCTCGGCACCACGACGGCGAGCCTGCACGGCGGCCCGACCCATCATCCGCTCCGCCTCGGTTACACCGCGGGCGGCTCGTCCGGCGGATCGGCCGCCGCGGTCGCGGCGGGCCTCGCCGCATTCGCGCTCGGCAGCGACACGCTCGGCTCGGTGCGCATCCCGGCGAGCCACTGCGGCATCTACGGCCTCAAGCCGACGCTCGGCCAGATCTCGACCACCGGCATGGTGCGCGGTGCGCGCCGGCTCGATTGCGTCGGCATTCTGGCGCGCTCGGTGCCGGATCTCGCGATCGTGCTGCAGGTGCTCGACGGCTTCGATCCGGCCGATCCGCGCTCGCGCCGCCGGCGCGTTCCGCTTGCGACGCCGGACTGGGAGCCGGGGCGTCTTCGCGCCGGTATCGTCGGCGATCTCGAAGCGCTGGGCGTCACCGCGCCGGTGCGCGCGCTGTTTGAGCGCGCGGTGGCCGCGCTCGGCAACGAGCTCGGCGAGCACCGGCCGGTCGATTTCTCCGATTACGATTTCGCGCGCATGCGCCGCGCCGCGCTGCTGGTCATGGAAAGCGAGCTCGCGGTCGAGCTGGAAGCCGACCTCGCCGACAACGCGCATCCCGTGTCGCCGCGCCTGCGCGCCATGATCGACTACGCGCGCGGCAGGTCCGCCGCCGACTACGCGAAGGCGGACCGCTGCCTCGACGCCGGCGTGCTGAAGGCAAGGCGCGTGTTCGCCGAGCTCGACGTGCTCGTGCTGCCGACCGTGCCGCACGGTCCGTATCCGCTCGCGGAAGGAGAGCGCGCGAACGACGCCGATCTCACCAGCTTCGCCAGCATCGCCGGCTGCCCCGCCGTGACCCTGCCGATGGGCACGCTGCCGGATGGCTTCCCGACGGGCCTGCAGCTCGTCGGAGCGCCGGGTTCGGATCTGCGCCTGCTCGAACTTGCGGAAATCTGCGCCGCGACGCTCGATGCGGCACCTGAATATCCGATACGCGCCGCTTGAGCTTGGGCGCTCCGCTGCTTTCTCGCCAGCGGACTCGAGAAGACGCCATGAGCGCAACACGCATTCCGCTGCCCGGCGCCGACGTCCGTTATTTCGCCGACGCTTTCGCCGGCGAGGCGGACGCATTGCGCGATGCCCTTCTGCGCGAGATTCCGTGGGAGCGGCATCGCATCCGGCTGTTCGGCCGCGAAGTCGACTCACCCAGGCTCTCGTGCTGGATCGGAGACACGGATGCGATCTACACGTACTCGCGCACGCGCTTCGAGCCGCATCCCTGGACGCCGGCGCTTTCCGCGATTCGCGAGGCGCTGGCGGCGCGGTTCGGTCTTCATTTCAACAGCGTGCTCGCGAACCTCTATCGCGACGGCCGCGACTCGATGGGCTGGCACAGCGACGACGAGCCGGAGCTGGGCGCCGATCCCGTCATCGCGTCGCTCTCCTTCGGCGCCGTGCGGCGGTTCCGGTTCCGTTCGCGCGAGACGCGCAAGGTAACGCTCGAAATCGATCTCGCGCACGGCGCCCTGCTAGTCATGCGTGGCGCTACGCAGCGGCTGTATCAGCACGATCTGCCGAAGTCCGCCCGCGTCGCGGGCGCGCGCGTCAATCTGACGTTCCGCCGGATCGAGGCGACGGTGTCGTAAGAGCGATCAGGACGGCGTGTTGCGCTGCGACCAGGCGGACTCGCCCTGATCCAGCGTCCAGCCTACGATCTCGGGCAGCAGGCGGTTCAAGGTCTGCTCGACCGCGGCGGCGGCGTCCGCCGCCTGTACGCCGGCGACGGGCGCCTCGGATTCGAAGGTGCGCGCGGCGGCGACGCGGTTCAGCACGGCATCGGTCAGCTTGGCGTTGAGACGGATGACCGCGTGCGGCACGCCGTCCCGATACTGCGTCTCGAAATCGTAGAGATCGATCGCGAGCGTGTAGTCCGCGTGCAGTCCCGAAGCGGAGGCGCCGACGCCGGTGATGCGTCCCGACGACTGGAACGCCTGGATCAGAAGCCCGCGCAACATCATCGGCACTGTGTCAGCCCAGCGGCCGCCCTTGTACGTTTCGATAGCGCCTGGGGTCGGCATGACGAGCATGCGCGTGGTGTCCAGTGCGTCGCTCGCGAGCGGCGTGTCGATGGCGAGCTGCCAGTCGACGCGAGCACCGCTCGCGTCCGGCGCTGCATAGCGCGGTGCATACGTGGTGAACGGCTCGCGCTTTCCGGTCAGCGACGAGCACGCGCCGACGCTCAACGCGGCAGCGACAAGCAGGCAACGGCTGAGGCGAGTCATCGCGGCTCGAACTCCCTGGGTTGATCGCGGCCGAGCAGCAGGCTGTTCGACGTCGCGAGACGATCGCTCACCTGTTTCAGCGAGCGCAGCGTCTCGCGCAGCTCGACGATGGTCGGCCCGAGCTGGCGCAGGCCCTGCTCGCTGAACTGGCTGATCGCGGCGCGATTGTCGCCGATCAGCGCGTTGGTCGCGTTGGCGACCTTGTCCACCGATTCGAGCGCCTTCTGCGTCGATTCCAGCACCTGGCGCGCGTTGTTGCGCATCAGGTCGTTCGTCGTCGTCGCCATCGAATCGAGCGTCGCCAGCGTGCGCTTGAGATCCTCGGTCGCGCTCGCAAGCTGCTTCAGGGCGATGGCGAGGTCGCCGCGCTGCGCGTTCACCGTGTCGGTGACGCCGCGCAGGTTTTCCAGCGTCGCGGAGATGCGCTCGACGTTCTCCTCGGACAAGAGCTCGCCCGCACGCAGCAGGAGATCGTTGATGCTGGTGACGATGTCCGAGCCCGAAGCGAGCAGCTTGGAGAGCGCCGATGCCTCGGACGGAATCACCGGCACCGGATTCTCGCGCGTCGGCTTCAGCGCCGGGCTCGAAGGCGAGCCGCCGGAAAGCTGGATGAAGGCGACGCCGGTGACGCCCTGCAGGCCGAGCTTGGCGCGTGTGTCCTGCCGGATCGGCGTGTCACCCTCGACGCGGATGCGCGCGATGACTTTGCGCGGATCGTCCTTCGCGAGCGAGAGCTGCACGACCTCGCCGACCTTGATGCCGTTGTACTGCACGAGCCCGCCCTTGCTGAGACCGGTCACCGCCTCATCGAAGACGATGTCGTAGAGCGCGAATTCCCGGTCGATGCTCGACTTCGAGAGCCACAGCACGAAGCCGAGCGCGAGCGCGAACACGCCGATCGCGAACGCGCCGATGATGACATGGTGGGCCCGGGTTTCCATGCGTGACTCCGTTGCCGTTCGCGGTCAGCCGCGAGCCCCGCCCGGCGAGCGGAGAGCGGTGCGCGTGTTCATGGCGGCGCACTCTCTCCGGCTGCCGGCCGATCGCGCGGCCGTCCTGCGTGTGCCGCCGCGTGTTCTGCTGCCCTGCCGCGCGGTCCCTGAAAATATTCCCGCACCCACTTGTCCTCGAAGCGTTCCACCTTGTCCAGCGTGTCGGCGACCAGCACGCGCTTCTGCGCCAACACCGCGACGCGGTCGCAGATCGTGTACAGCGTATCGAGATCGTGCGTGATCAGGAACACGGTGAGGCCGAGACTTTCGCGCAGCGTCAGGATCAGCTGGTCGAAGGCGGCGGCGCCAATCGGATCGAGGCCGGCCGTGGGCTCGTCGAGGAAGAGGATGTCCGGATCGAGCGCGAGCGAGCGCGCCAGCGCCGCGCGCTTGACCATGCCGCCCGACAGCTGCGAGAGATATTTCGCGCCCGCATCGGCCGGAAGGCCGGCCAGGGCGATCTTGAGCGCGGCGAGCTTCTGCATCAGCGCCGGCGCCAAGTCGTGATGCTCGCGCAGCGGCACCATGACGTTCTCGGCGACGGTCAGCGACGAGAACAGCGCGCCGTTCTGGAACAGCACTCCGAAGCGTTGCTCCAGCGCCGAGCGCTCGCGCTCGGACAGGTTCGCGACGTCGCGGCCGAACAGCCGGACGCTGCCCGCTGCCGGCCGGTTGAGGCCGATGATCGAGCGCATCAGTACCGACTTGCCGCTGCCCGAGCCGCCGACGACGCCGAGTATCTCGCCCTTGTAGACATCGAGGTCGAGATTCTCGTGCACGACCTGCGCGCCGAACTGGTTGCGCAGGCCGCGCACCTCGATGACGCATTCGCGCGCCGTCATACGTCGAGCTCCATGAAGAAGATCGCCGCCAGCGCGTCGATCAGGATCACGACGAAGATGGATTGCACGACGCTCGAAGTCGTGTGCTCGCCGACTGATTCGGCGCTGCCCGACACCTTGAAGCCTTCGAGGCAGCCGATCGCCGCGATCAGGAACGCGAACAGCGGCGCCTTGCTCATGCCGACCCAGAAATGGCGTATGCGGGCGGTGTCGTGGAAGCGCTGCAGGAACATGCCTGCCGAGATGTCGAGCGCGTAGATGCAGACCAGCGCGCCCCCGATGACGCCGGCCAGCATCGCGACGAAGGTCAGCAGCGGCATCGACACCAGCAGCGCCAGCGCGCGCGGCAGCACCAGCACCTCGACCGGATCGAGGCCCAGCGTGCGGATCGCGTCGATCTCCTCGCGCGATTTCATCGAGCCGATCTGCGCGGTGAACGCGCTGCCGGAGCGGCCGGCGATGAGGATCGCCGTCAACAGCACGCCGAACTCGCGCAGGAACGAATAGCCGACCAGCTCGACGGTGAACACGCTCGCGCCGAAGTCGCGCAGCACCGTCGCGCCGAGAAACGCAACCACCGCGCCGACCAGAAAGCTGAGGAGCGCGACGATCGGCACGGCATCGAGCCCGGTCTGCTCGATGTGGAAGGACAGCGAAGTGAGGCGCCAGCGCCGCGGATTCGGCAGCGTGCGCGCCAGCGTCTGCAGCATGAGGCCGATGAAGCCGACCAGCGCGACCGCGTCGCGCCAGATCGATTCGACGGCCGCGCCCGTGCGCGCCAGCAGGACGACGATGCCCGGCGATCGATGCGGCGGCTTCGCCGTGGCCGAAGCCCGCGCTTTCGCGACGGCATCGACCAGCGCTCGGCGTCCGGCGTCGAGGCCGAGGATGCCTTCGCGTGCGTCGCGTGCGAGTTCGAGCAGCAATTCTGCCCCCGCCGTATCGAGTCGTCCGATGCCGCTCGCGTCGACCGGAGCGCCGGGCGATCGCCGCTTCAGTTCGCCGACACGCCGGCCCAGTGCCGACGCCCACGCCAGCGTCCAGTCACCCGCGGCGACGATGCGCGTGCCTTCGATGTCCGCCGTGCCGGGGCTCGCCATGCCTGCAAGGCTAGCAGGCCGCGGGCGCGCCGAGGTACTCCGCGGCCGAGCCCGCCGCGCCGATGCGAATCGGGCCGGCGCCGGTCACGCCAGCAGCATGCAGGCGACGCCCGACAGCGTGCAGCCGACGCCCGCGAGGCGGCGCGCATCGAGCCCCTCGCGCAGGAACAGCGCGGCGAGCAGCACGATGAACACCGATGCCGTCTCGTTGAGCACCGCCGCGACCGACGCGTCGGTGTACTTGTAGCCTGCCATCCACAGCACCATCGACACGTACTGGCCGAGAAATGCCGCGAGCACCAGCAGCGGCCAACGCAGCGGCACCGCGCCGCGCCGGCGGAGCGGCAGCGGCTCGCGCCGCCAGGCGAACAGCACGAGCATGCCGGCGACGCCGCCGACGAGGCGCAACAGCACGATCCAGAGCAGGGGCTGGCCTTCGAGCACACGCTTGATCATGACGATCGCCGACGCCATCAGCAGGACCGCGGTGACGCCGAACAGCGCGCCCCGGCGCAGCTCGCGCAGGGAGAGCCGCCGTTGCGGATCATGGCTGCTCACGATCAGCACGCCGCTGCTGACCAGCGCGAAGCCGATGAGCTGCAATGCATTCAGGCGCTCGCCGAGGAACGCGAACGACAGCACGATCACGAACGGGCTGTAGAAATTGCCGACGATGCCCATGCGCCCCGCGCCGAGCGTGTTCAGCGCCTTGAAGTAGAGCGTGTCGGCGAGCGCGATGCCCAGCACGCCGGAGGCGATCGCGAGCGCAATGGCGGACGACGGCAGCGAAGGCAGCCCGGCACCATGCACCAGCAGCACGGTCGGCGCGATCATGCCGAGCACCAGCAGGTTCTTGATCAGGTTCAGCGGCAGCGGCGGCAGCGACTCGCCGAGGCGCTTGTAGACGATCACGCCGCCGGCCCACGACAGCGCGGCGCCGATGGAGCAGGCTTCGCCGATTCCCATTGAATTTCCGCGCGGCGCCCCACGGCGGCGCCGAAGCGCGGCATTATGCCGGACATGGACCAGGACACCGGCGCCAGCGCGCCCCTCCAGATTCGCATCGGCTTCGTCGTCGATCTCGCCAAGCGCCTGCACGAATACGGCACGGCGGCGCCGCGCCTGGAAGACGTGATCAATCTCGTCAGCGCGCGCCTCGGGCTCTCGTGCAACGTGCTGTCGACGCCGACCTCGATCGTGATGTCGTTCTCCGATCCGGCGCGCGAGGACGGTCTTGCGGACATGACACAGGTGGTGCGCCTTCCGCCGGGCTCGGTCGATCTGAAGCGCTTGTGCCAGGTCGACGAGATCGCGGACCAGGTCATCGACGGGCGACTCGACCTCGCCGCGGGGCGCCGCCGCCTGCGTGAGTTCCGCGCCTCGATGCGCGCGACGCACCGCGCCTGGCTGGTGGCGAGCTACGCGATCTCGGCCGGCAGCATCGCCGCGATCCTGCACACCGGCTGGGCCGGGGTCGCAACGGCGGCGCTGATCGGCGTGCTGATCGGCGTCGTGTACCTGCTCTCGATCGAGCGGCCGAACATCGCCGCGGCTTCGGACGCGATCTCCGCGCTGGTCGCGACGGTGATCGCGATCGTCGTCGCCGTGTACGTCATGCCGATCGCGGTGCGCTCGGTCGTCATCGCGAGCCTCATCGTGCTGATGCCCGGCCTCACGCTGACCACGGCCGTGCGCGAGCTTTCGAGCCAGCACCTCATTTCCGGCACTGCGCGCATGATGGGCGCGGTTGCGACGCTCCTGAAGCTCGCCTTCGGCGCCGTCGCCGCGACGCAGCTCTGCACCTTGCTCGGGCTCGTGCCGCTGCCGGACGCGGAAGCCGCGGTGCCGCGCTGGACCGAATGGCTCGCCGTGTTCGCGGCGGCCTTCGCGTTCGCCGTGTTGTTCCGCTCGCCGCGCCGCTACGTGCCCGTCGTGGTCGGATCGGTGCTGCTCGGCTACGCCTGCACGCAGCTCGGCGGCGCCTACGTCGCGCCCGCGTTCGGCGTCTTTCTCGGCAGCCTCGTCATCGGCGCGGCGAGCAACCTGTTCGCGCGGCTGGCGCAGCGGCCCGGCGCGCTCGTGCGCGAGCCCGGCATCATCCTGCTGGTGCCGGGCAGCGTCGGTTTCCGGACCTTGAGCTTCGTGTTCGAGCGCGACGTGCTGCTGGGCCTCGACACCGCGATCACGCTGGTGACGCTGCTCGTGTCGATCGTCGCGGGGCTCTTGTTCGGGGACTTGCTGGTGCCGCCGCGGCGGAAGCTTTGAGGGCGGGGTAGGTGATTCCGGCGGGCCGGAATCCTTTGTGCTGGCGCTGGGCGCTGTGTTTCGTCGTCCGCGCGGCAGCGAGGGCTCAATGCCTATGATTGTTTTGCTTGCTGAGGATTTCGCGAGGCCGGCTCAGTCCCTGTGTTTTTTCGTCGGCCATCCTGGCCGACGAGTTTCTGCTCTTTGCTTGCCCAAAGAGAAGTATCAAGAGAAAGGACACCCTCGCGGCCGCGGTTACGCGGGCGTCCATGCCCGCGCGACTTCGCGAGCGGGCTGCGGGGTTCGCTGACAGTACATCCATGTACTGTCAGCGTACTGCGCGGCCTCCTGCCGGCCACCGCTGCGCGGCTTTTCCTTCACCCGCTCGCCGCGACCGAGAGGTACCCAGAGAGCAAAATGCGGCAGTTTCTACTGTAGAAGCAGGAGCGGAAGCACGCGCAGAACGAACGCTCAGCCTCCACCTCGTCGTCCCCGCGGAAACGCGGACCCAGCACCTTCCGTCGATGCCGAAGCGCCACTACCTGCCTCTCGTGCGGCGAGAAGGAAGGGGAGGGATCCGATCCAGCCGCTACTTCAGCAGCGAGCGCAGCATCCAGGCCGTCTTTTCGTGTTCCTGCAGCCGCTGCGTGGCGAGGTCTGCGGTCGGCTGGTCGTCGGCCTTATCGGCGACGCGGAACACTTCGCGGCCGGTGCGGGCGGCGGTTTCGTGGCCTTCGACGAGCTGCTGCACCATTTCCTTCCAGTCGGGCACGCCGGTCTCCTCCTTGATCGAGGTCAGCTTGCCGAATTGCGTGTACGAGCCCGGCGCGTAGACGTCCAGAGCGCGGATGCGCTCGGCGATCAGGTCGGCGGCGGTCCAGAGCTCGTTGTACTGCGTCTCGAACATGAGGTGCAGCGTGTTGAACATCGGGCCGGTGACGTTCCAGTGGAAATTGTGCGTCTTGAGATAAAGCGAATAGGTGTCCGCGAGCAGCTTGGAGAGGTTCTTCGCGATGCTCTCGCGGTCCTTCTTGGCGATGCCGATGTCGATGCTCATGATCCCTTCTCCTTGGCGTTGGCGCCGCCAACCTAGCGCGGCGGCGCGATCGATGGAAATCGAACTTGCGAATGCCGGCGATTGATCCTAACTATCATGCCTCCTGCGAGGGCGTTCCGCCCGCGATAATTGCATCCGATGTCCGATCTTTCGTCCCTGCGCGCCGCGCTCGATGAGGTCATGGCGCGCGATTTCGGTCGCCTCCTGGCGCGCTGGCGGCGGCTCGCGTCCGCGCGTCCGGCGCCGTCGGGCGAGGCGATCGCCGCGCTGCGTGCGGAGATCAATGCCTCCGCCGCCCGCCGTGCCGCGCGTGCCGCGCGCGTGCCCGAGATCGCGCTGGACGCAAGCCTGCCGATCAGTGCGAAAGCGGACGAGATCGTGCGCCTGATCCGCGCGCATCAGGTCGTCGTGCTCGCCGGCGAGACCGGCTCGGGGAAGACGACGCAGTTGCCCAAGCTCTGCCTAGCCGCGGGCCGCGGTGCCGCCGGCCTGATCGGCTGCACGCAGCCGCGCCGCATCGCGGCGCGGGCAGTCGCGCGCCGCGTCGCCAGCGAGCTGGGCAGCGCGGTCGGCGATCTCGTAGGGTTCCAGGTGCGCTTCGCGGACCAGGTCTCCGATGCGTCGCTGATCAAGTTCATGACCGACGGCATCCTGCTGGCCGAGACGCAATCGGATCCCTGGCTCGCTGCCTACGACACGATCATCCTGGACGAGGCGCACGAGCGCAGCCTCAACATCGATTTCCTGCTCGGCTACCTGAAGCGCCTGCTGGCGAAGCGGCGCGACCTCAAGCTCATCGTGACGTCGGCGACGATCGACACGGCGCGCTTCGCGGAGCATTTCGGCAACGCGCCGGTGGTCGAAGTCGAAGGTCGCGCGTATCCGGTGGAGGTGAGATGGCGTCCCCCACCCGAGCGCGGCGAAGCCGGCATCGCCGAGCAGATCGTCGCGGCGGCCGACGAGATCACCGCCGAGGACCCGCGTGGCGACGTGCTCGTGTTCCTGCCGGGCGAGCGCGAGATCCGCGACGCGCACCTTGCACTCTCGCGCCGCAAATATCGCGAGACCGAGGTGCTCGCGCTGTACGCGCGGCTCTCGGCCGCCGAGCAGGATCGCGTGTTCCGGCCGGGTCCGCAGCGGCGCATCGTCCTCGCGACGAACGTCGCCGAGACTTCGCTGACGGTGCCGCGCATCCGCTACGTCATCGATACCGGCACAGCACGCGTCAAGCGCTACAGCCAGCGCAACCAGCTCGAGCGGCTGCACGTCGAGCCGATCTCGCAGGCCGCGGCGGATCAGCGCAAGGGTCGCTGCGGCCGCGTCGGTCCGGGCGTCTGCTTTCGCCTGTACAGCGAGGACGATTACCTGCAGCGGCCGCGCTATACGGATCCCGAGATCCTGCGCTCGTCGCTCGCCGGCGTGATCCTGCGCATGCTCGCGCTGAGGCTCGGCGACGTCGCCGCGTTTCCGTTCGTCGAGGCGCCGTCGGAGCGTGCGATCGGCGACGGCTACCGCCGCCTCGCCGAGATCGGCGCGATCGACGGCGAGAAGCGGCTCACGGCGATCGGGCGCACGCTTGCGCGGCTGCCGATCGACGTCGCGCTCGGGCGCATGCTGGTCGAAGCCGAAACGCGCGGCGTGCTGCGCGAGTTGCTCGTGCTGGTGTCGTTTCTCAGCATCCAGGATCCGCGCGAGCGGCCGGCCGACGCGCGCCAGGCAGCCGACCAGGCGCACGCGGCGTTCGCCGATCCGAAGTCCGACTTCGCGGGCGTGCTGAAGCTCTGGGCCGCATACACCGCGGCACACGAGGATCTCACCCAGTCGAAACTGCGCGCGTGGTGCGAGGAGCACTTCCTGTCGTTCCTGCGCATGCGCGAGTGGCGCGAGCTGCATCGGCAGCTTCTGTTGCTCGTGACCGACGAACTGAAGTGGACGCTCGACAAGCCGCAACCAGATTCCGCTTCCTTCAAGGCGAAAGCCGCGTCCGCGTCGCGCAGAGATCGATCGGCGCGCAAACAGCAATCCCACCCAGGCCCGCCCCCTGAAGCGGAGAGCTCAAAAGCGGAGGCGGACAGGTACGAAGCAGTGCACCGCTGTCTCCTGTCGGGATGGCCGACGCAGGTAGGGCTGAGGACCGAGCGCGGCAACTACCGCAGCACGCGCGAGCGCAGCTTTTCGATCTTTCCGGGCTCGGTGCTGGCGAAGGCGCAGCCGCCCTGGGTGCTCGCGGGGCAGATCCTCGACCTGCAAAAAGTGTACGGATTGCTTTGTGCGCAGATCGAACCGACCTGGATCGAGCAGCAGGCCGCGCATCTCGTCCGCAGGACCTGGCGCGACGTGCACTGGTCGCGCCGGCGCGGCGCGGTCGTGGCCTACGAGCAGGTGACGCTGTTCGGCCTCACGCTGGTCGAGAAGCGCGCAGTGACGTTCGGCAAGCAGGATCCGAAGCTCGCCCACGAGGTGTTTCTGCGCGAGGCGCTCGCGCGCGGCGAGATCGATGTGCGCACGGACTTCGTGCGCGCGAACGCGCGCGTGCTCGCCGAGGCGCGCGAGCTCGAGGCGAAGCGACGCCGCGCCGGCCTCGTGCGCGAGGAGGAGGCACTCGCCACGTTCTTCGCCGGCAAGCTGCCCGAGCATATCCACACGAGCGCATCGCTCGATGCGTGGTATCGCGGCGCGACACCGCAGCAGCAGGCTGCGTTGCACTGGTCGCTCGCCGACGTGCTGGCCGAGCCGCCCTCGATCGGCGCGCGCGAGTTTCCGTCGAGTCTCGATGTCGCCGGGCACAAGCTGCGTCTCGCGTATCGCTTCGTTCCGGGTGATCCCGCCGACGGCGTGACACTGCACGTACCGCTCGCGCTGGTCAACGCGGTGTCCGCGGCGCGCTGCGAGTGGCTGGTGCCGGGCATGCTGGAGGAGAAGGTTGCCGAGCTGATCCGCGCGTTGCCTAAGGCGCTGCGCCGCAATTTCGTGCCGGCTCCGGATTTCGCGCGCGCGTTTGCGGAGAGCGAAGCCGCTCGCGACGAGCCGCTGGCGTCGGCGCTCGCGGGATATCTGGCGCGCGTCACGGGTGTCGCGATCACGGCCGCGGATTTCGCCGGCGTTGCACTGCCGGCGCACCTGCGCATGAACTTCCGCATTCACGACGACCAGGGGCGCACGCTCGCCGAGAGTCGCGATCTCGCGGCGATCCAGGCCGAGTGGACGGGTGCCGCGCGTGTCGCGTTCTCGCGCCGCGCGGACGTCGAGCTGACCCGCGAGGACGTCGATGCATTCGATTTCGAGGAGATTCCGGATCGCGTGATCTCGCCCGGCGGGCTGACCGCGTTTCCCGCGCTGGTCGATCTCGGCGAGAGCGTCGCGCTGCGCGTCTTCGAGCGGCGCGACGAGGCGAGCGCGGCGCATCGCGCGGGCGTGGAGCGGTTGCTGCGGCGGGCGCTCGCGGATGCGGTCAAGCACGCGCGGCGGCAGTTGCCGCTCAAGAACGCGCTCATGCTGAAGTGGGCACCGCTGGGCAGCGCCGAGGCGTTGCGTGCCGATCTCGTCGAAGGTGCGCTGCGCGAATTGCTCGCCGCGCGCGATCTCGACATCCGAAGCCGCTCCGGTTTCGAGCACGCGCGCGAAGAGCTGGCGCGGGCGCTGTTCGCAGCCGCAATGGAACGCCTCGGTATCGTCGAGGACATCATCGCCTGCTACGCCGAGCTCAAGCCGCTGATGGAGCCGCCTCTGCTCGGCTTCGCGCGTGCGAACTACGACGATCTGCGCGATCAGCTCGCCGAGCTTCTGGCGCCGGGTTTCGTGCGTCAGACCGGGAAGGCGCGGCTCGCGCATTTCCCGCGCTATCTTCGCGCGATGCGGCTGCGCGCCGAGCGCCTGCGTCACGATCCCGCACGCGACCAGGCCCGCATGCTGGCCGTGCAGCTCTACTGGCGCGACTATCTGAAGCTGCGTGCCGAGCGCGGCGACGATCCCGCGCTCGACGAGCTGCGCTGGCTCATCGAGGAGCTGCGCGTGTCGACGTTCGCACAGGAGCTCAAGACGGCGGCAACCGTGTCGCCGAAGCGGCTCGCGAAGCTCGTGGAAGGATTGCGCGCCTCGACGGGGTGACCGAGCGCACGGCCGTCCCGCCGAAAGCGGGACTCATTCTACTTTCTTAGTGCGAGATGGATTCCGGCCTTCGCCGGAATGGCCTGGCCGTTGCCGCGATTACGGGGCTATTTGATGCGCTGCACGCGCACGCTGCAGCCGCAGCCCTCGACGTACATCAGCCAGCTGCCGAGGAGCATCGGCTTGATGCGCACGGCCGGGTTTTCGAACTTACCCGCATCGTAGGCGCCCGATTCGGCCTGGCGCCATTCCTGGCCGTTGTCGAGCTTGAACACGGTCTTGCCGCGCCAGCCGGTGAAGACGCCGTCGATGTGCGTTTCGATCGTCTCGCGCGCCGTCGAGTCGGGATAGAAGACCGGCTGGCCGCTCGGCGTGACGACCTGCGTCGTGCCGCTGGGATGCGTGCGCAGCCACTCGTTCAGGTATTTCAGCTGTTCCGGCGAAAGCTGGTCGAGACCTGCGGCGCGGAAGTCGGCCTGCGACATCCGTTCCTCCAGGGTGGGCTGCGTCTGGGCCACGGCGATCGTGGCGGACAGGGCAAGGGACAGCGTCAGAGCACTCGGGAAGGGGCGCATGATCTTGGTTGGCAGCAGGACAGTTCGTGACCGCGACCGCAAAAATCCTTGTCTTTTACGAACTTAACAGGTGCGCGCGACCGCATAAGCGGATAGAATGCGGCGGCCCGAGTGTAGCATGACGGTCCCGAAGTCCACCCACGTGTGGCAAGGCGGCACCGGCGGCTGGCGAAGGCATAGGGAGAATCCGCGTGCAAGGAACCGCGCCTCGAAACGGGGCGCGACAGGCGCACGTGCAGTACAGCAATTCACGAGAAGCCCAGAAATGCCTGCAATCAAGACGTCTGCCGCACGAATCCTCGCCGGTCTCGCTGTTTCCGCCTTCTTCGTTCCCGCCGTCACTCTCGCCGCCACCCTCGTCGTCAACAACGAGGAGCCGCTGAGCATCAGCACGTCGCCCGGGTTCACCTACATCGTGACCGGTCCCGACGGCAATCTGTCGGTCCCGACCGAGGGTTTCCTGTTCTGCGCGAACGTCTACTCGGGCGACCAGCCAGCGCCGACCGCCGTCACGGTCGTGCCGCAGCACGGTGACTGGAGGCTGCCGGCGGCCCAGGACGTCGCGACCGTCGCGTACAGCGCGGGCACGCTGCGCGTGAACCGCTCCAACCAGACAAGCCTGATGTGTCACGGCGTCGGTGCGCAGGGCGAGATTCTTTCGCCGCTGACCGAGGGCCTGCTGCGCAACGGGTACGAGTCCAGGGCCGCCGAGCAGTTCCCGCGAATGATCAACTGGGCTCCGATCGCCGGCTTCGACTGGGGTGCGCCCGACTGGTCGCTCGTGCCGACCGATCCGTGCAATCCGTCGCCCGACCAGCCCGCGCAGGTCGATGAGGACGTCACCTGCGCCGCGGTTTCCGGCGCGCGGAACGGCGTCGGCGGCGCCACGCGCTCGCCGATCATGTGGACCGGCACTGATGGCCTGAGCTTCTTCTACATCGTTCGCGTGGATGCCCGCTACGGCCCGCAGAATGAGGCAAACAGCGGCCCGCAGTTTCCGATCGATGCGGGCTACCAGCCCGATGGCGTGACCGGCGCGATGCTGCGCGTCGTCGAAGGTTACGACCGCGGTGTCGTCGGCGTGGGCGGCGGATATCTCGGCGACAACGGCCAGTGGTGCCGGCTCCTGACCCTGCCGAGCACACTCGACGGCAACGTCTGCGTGGGAGCACCCACGTTCGACCTCACGGGTCCCCTGAACCAGTCGATTGCGCTCGACGTGACGACCACTTTGTACACGTCGTTCTACATGGCCTTCGTCCGTCCGATCGTCGGCCCGCCGCCTGCTCTCAACGAGCCTGCTGTCGCCGTTTCGATCCTGCTCGAGCCTGCCGTCAGCGCCGAAGGCGGCGACAAGTTCAAGGGCGACGACGTCGTGTTCGGTTTCCTGCCGTCCTCGACGGGCTTTTCCTGGATGAGCGGACAATAAAAGACCGTCCGCAGACTGCGCACGCGATGCCGCTCCTTCGGCGGCATCCGTCGTAAGCTTGATGTTCCTCATCCCGAGGCGGCGCGCCGCGCCGCCGTTCGATCGTCCGTGAAAACTTCGCCCGATTCCCGGCTGAATCTCGAGCATTGGCTCGCGGCTTCCGAAATGGCCGGCGCGGGAGATGTCCTTGCGCGCGCCTGCGCGCTCGCGGACGCGCACGCGGCCGAGCTCGGTGCGAGCTGGACGAAACACTGCCCGCAGCTTTTCGCGACGCTCGACCTGATCCGCAATCTCGGTGTGGGGCCCGAGGCGCTGGCCGGCGCCATCCTGCACTCGCTGATCGAGTGCGGCCTGAAGCCGGACGTGGCGGAGCTCGGTGCGTTTCCCGACGAGGTACGCAATCTCGTCGAAGGCCAGCAGGCGGCGGAGCGCGTCTGGTCGCTCTATGCCGCGCGCACCGGCACCGGAAGCACGGAAGGACTGCGCCGGCTGCTGCTCGCCATCATCCGTGACCTGCGCGTCGTGTTCATCCTGCTCGCGCGCCAGCTGGTGCGCATGCGCGCGGCTGCGGATCTCTCCGAAGACGAGCGCCATGCGCTCGCCCAGATCACCGCCGATATCCACGCGCCGCTCGCGAACCGGCTCGGCATCTGGCAGCTCAAGTGGGAGCTCGAGGATCTCGCGTTCCGCTATCTCCAGCCGGACGTCTACAAGCGCATCGCCCAGCTGCTGGACGAGCGCCGCGCCGATCGCGAGGCCTGGATCGCCGACGCGAAGAAGGCGCTGGAGACCGCGCTCGCCAGAGCCGGCATCGAGGCCGATATCGCCGGCCGCCCGAAGCATATCTATTCGATCTGGCGGAAGATGCAGAAGAAGGGCGTCGAGTTCTCCGATCTCTACGACGTGCGCGCGTTGCGCATCCTCGTCGACGACATCGCGAACTGCTACGCCGCGCTCGGCGTCGTGCATTCGCTGTGGTCGTACATCCCGGGCGAGTTCGACGACTACATCGCGAACCCGAAGGGCAACCAGTACCAGTCGCTGCACACGGCCGTCGTCGGGCCGCACGGCCGGACCCTCGAAGTGCAGATCCGCACGCACGAGATGCACCGGCACGCCGAGCTCGGCTTCGCCGCTCACTGGCGCTACAAGGAAGGCGGCGGCGCCGACGCGAGCTTCGAGCGCAAGATCGCCTGGATGCGCCAGCTGCTCGAGAGCAAGGATGCGCACGAAGATGATGCGGCCCTGCTCGCCGGATTCCGCACCGAGGTCATCGAGGACCGCGTCTACCTGTTGACGCCGAAAGGGCAGGTGGTCGATCTCCCGCGCGGCGCGACGGTGCTCGATTTTGCCTACGCGATCCACACCGATGTCGGCCATCGCTGCCGCGGCGCGAAAGTCAACGGCCGCATCGTGCCGCTGACGTTCCAGCCGGCGAGCGGCGACCGCGTCGAGATCCTGACGGGCAAGACGATCGAGCCGCGCCGCGACTGGCTTTCGCCGCACCACGGCTATCTCGCCACGCACCGTGCGCGCGAGAAGGTGCGCACGTGGTTCAAGCGCATCGATCACCAGCAGAATCTCGCGGCGGGACGCGCGCTGCTCGATCGCGAGCTGAAGCGCCTCGCGCTGCATCACGCGGACGTCGAGTCGCTCCCTGCGCGCTTCCAGCTCAGGACGCACGAGGACCTGCTGGAGGCGCTCGCGCTCGGCGACATCTCGCCGGGCCAGGTCGCGCGTGCGCTGCACGAATCCGTCGCGCCCGCGCCTGCCGCGCCCGCGTCACCGGCTCCGCCGCGTGCGCCGGCGCGCGGCAGGGACGCGATCGTCATCGAGGGCGTCGGCAATCTGATGACGCAGCTCGCCAAGTGCTGCCAGCCGCTGCCGGGCGACGCGGTCGCGGGCTTCATCACGCGCGGCCGCGGCGTGTCGGTGCACCGCGCCGACTGCAAGCAGCTCGCACGCCTCGCCGAGCGGGATCCCGGCCGCATCATCGTGGTCGAATGGGGCGAGCGCAAGGAGCACGCGTACGAAGTCAACGTCGTCGTGCGCGGCTACGATCGCAAGTGGCTGCACAAGGACATCACGAACGTGATCGCGGCCGCGAATGCGCACCTCATCGCGATCAACACGCAGGTCGATCCGCGCCAGGGCCTCGCCGAAATGAACTTCGCGTTGCGCGTCACCGATTTCGGGCAGCTCTCGGGTCTGCTTGCGCGCCTTGCGACCGTGCCAAACGTGCTCGAGGCGCGCCGGGTCACCTGAGGCCGCTGGAAAAGAGGCCGCCTCGCCCTCATCCGGGTTCGGCTTCTGCAGCACGGGCGGCGCCGACGAACCTCGGCGGCCGTCGGGTGTCCACATGGTATTCTGGCGGCCCACGCGCCCCAAGTGCGCCTGACGCAAGCGGTTTTCGGCTCGGAAATGACGGCAACGTGATCGAGATTTCAGGCTATCGGCTGCTGCGTCAGCTCGGCCGCGGCGGCATGGCGACGGTGTATCTCGCGGTGCAGGAATCGGTGGACCGCGAGGTGGCGCTCAAGGTGATGTCGCCGGCGCTGCTCGCCGATCCAAACTTCGGCGAGCGCTTCCTGCGCGAAGCGAAGATCGCGGCCAAGCTGCACCACCGGCATGTCGTGGGCATCTACGACGTCGGCCGTTCGGGCGACTACCACTACATGGCGATGGAGTATCTTGGCGGCGGGCCGGTACTGCACAAGGACGGCAATCCGCGCTCCGTGCCGTTCTCGCTGCGCGTGATCCGCGAGATCGCGACGGCCCTCGACTACGCGCACCAGAAGGGCTTCGTTCATCGCGACGTCAAGCCCGACAACATTTTGCTGCGCGACGACGGCTCCTCGGTGCTGACCGACTTCGGCATCGCTCGCGCGCTCGATCCCGCCGCGAAGATGACGCAGACGGGCGCCGTCGTCGGCACGCCGCACTACATGAGCCCCGAGCAGGCGCGCGGCCGATCGATCGACGGGCGCTCGGATCTGTACAGCCTCGGCATCGTGCTCTACGAGCTGCTTGTCGGGCGCGTGCCGTACCAGGCCGACGACTCGCTCGCGGTCGGCATCATGCACATCAGCCAGCCGGTGCCCGTGCTGCCGGACGAGATCGCCAGCCTGCAGCCGCTGATTTCGCGAATGCTGGCGAAGGAACCGGACGACCGGTATCAGAGCGGCGCCGAGGTTGCTGCGGCGATCGCGGGATTCGAGCGTAACGGGACGTTCGAGGTGCCGGCGAACGCGGACGACACCGCAAGGGAAAATGTGCCACACGGAGCACCGGCCGCGAGCCTGTTCGCCTCGACGCCGATGCCGCCCGGACGGACGCCCTCGCCGGCGCCGACCCCGCCGCTCACTCACACGCCCGCGCCTCCGCCGCAGTCGCGCGCGCAATCGTCGACGCCGCGCGAAGGCGTCGGCCATCGCGAGCGCGCCGAGCCCAACCTCGGCCGCCTCGACGAGATCGTCGCAGCGGTCGGCGCCGAGAGCCTGCGCGCGGAGCGGGACGCGCGAACGCACGCCCACGAGCGCCGACGCCGCGGCCCCTGGCTCGGCGCCGCGCTGCTGCTTCTGCTCGCAATCGGCGCAGTGGGCGCCTGGATGTACCAGGACCGGCTGCGCGCGTTCCTGCCGCGCACGGAATTCAACGACACGCTCGCCCGCGCGCAGCATGCGCTCGATCAGGGCAATCTTGCCGGCAGCCCGGACAGCGCGCGTGAGCTGTTCCAGGCCGCGCGCGCGCAGGACCCGGACAACGACGTCGCCCGTGCCGGCCTCGAGCGCGTCGGGCAGAAACTGCTGGACCGCGCCAACAACGAGCTGCAGCGCGGCGACCTCACGGCCGCGCGCCGCTCGCTCGACGCTGCGCGCGAGCTGCTCGGTGGCGGTGCCGCGGTCGACGCGTTCGCGGCCTCGCTCGCGAAGGCGGAAAGCGCCGATACCGAAACGGCGCAGCTGCTCGACCAGGCGAAGCAGGCTCTTGATGCCGGTCGCATATCGGGTGATGACGGCGCGGCCGCGCTCTACAAGCGGCTGCTCGCAGCGGACAGCTCCAACGCCGTGGCGCAGGCCGGCCTACGAAAATCGGCCGATGCGCTCGCGGCCGAGGCGCGGAGCGCGTTCGCTGCACGCGACCTCGAAACCGCCTCGGCGCGCATCGACGCCATCGCCACCATCCTGCCCGCGTATCCGGCATTGACCGAGCTGCGCGGCGATCTGGCGAAGGCGCGCGAGGCTGGGCGCGCCGCGCTCGAGGAAACGCTGCGGCGCGCGGACGCGCAGGTGCGCGCCGGCAATTTCAACGAAGGCGGCGACAGCGCGCTCGCGCTCTATCGCAGCGTGCTCGAGCAGGATCCGGACAACGCGCGCGCGAAGGAAGGCCTGCGCCGCATCGCGCAGGCGTTCGTCGTGCAGGCCAACGCCGCCATCGACGACAACAATCCGGCCGCGGCGGACAATCTGCTCGCAAGCGTCGCAAAGATCGCGCCGGATCTTCCCGAGCTGCGCGAAGCGCGCATCAACCTGCGCGAGCTGCGCGAACGAAACGACATCGACGCGCAGCAGACCGTGTTGTCGCCCGAGGACCGCGAGCGCGTGGAGCAGCTCGTCGCAGCAGCAGAACAGGCGGCAGCCGCCGGCAAGCTGATCATTCCACCCGGCGACTGCGCCTATGACAAATACCGCGCGGCGCTCGCGATCGACGGCCACAATCGCGCGGCGCTCGATGGCATCGCGCGCCTGCCTGCCCGTGCGAAGGAGCTGTTCGACAAGGCGCTCGCCGACGGCACGCCGCAGCGCGCGCGCGCCCTGCTCGACACGGTCCGCCAGGTCGATCCGTCGGATGCGGCGATCGTCCCGATGAGCGAGCGGCTCGCGAGCGTCTTCATCGACCAGGCGGAAGCGCTCGTGCGCGAGGGGCGTCGCGCCGACGCCTCGCGCGCGCTCGATGCCGCGCGCCAGCTGAGCCCCGTGAATCCGCGTCTTGCGCCGCTCGACGCGCGCATTCGCGCGCTGCCGAATGCGCAGCAGGGATAGCTTGTTACGCGGGCGACGTTGTCACGGTCCGCGCTGGCGAAGAAATCGACGCGCAGCGCCGTATCGGTGCGGATGAGGCCGGGCGGCGAACGGAGAGCGCATCACTACGGCTGCTCGCGGAACAGCCTCTCTCATCCGCGCGAAAATGGAGTGGAAATCTTCGGCGCGGCCCTCCCGCGAGCGAGCGGCGAACGCATGATGTCTGGATGATCCACGCATGTGCCTGCTTCTGATCGCGATCCGTGCCGTTCCCGGCAAGCCGCTGCTGCTGCTCGGCAACCGCGACGAATACCGCGAGCGTGCCAGCACCGCTGCGGCGCCGTGGAGCGAGGACCCGCGCGTCGTCGGCGGCCGAGATCTCGTCGCGGGCGGCGCCTGGCTCGCAATGCGGTCCGACGGCCGCCACGCCGCTGTCACCAATGTGCGCTCGGGCCTGCCGGCGCGTGCGCCGAAGTCGCGCGGCTGGCTCGTGCGCGATTTCATGCTCGGCGATGCGGCGCCTCGCGAGTTCCTGGAAGCGGTGTACGCCGATGCGGAAAGCTACGGCTCGTTCAACCTCGTCGTCGGCGATCGCGAGGGCACCTGGGCCTGCGGCACGGCCGAGCCGGCTCCAATCCGCCTCACGGACGGCGTGCATGTGATCAGCAACGGCCCCATCGGTGTGCGCTGGCCGAAGATCGAACGGCTGAGACACCGGTTTGTCGCGGAAACCACGCACGACGCCGACGACGAGCGGCTGCTCGATCTGCTCCGCGACGAGCACCAGCCGTCCGACGACGCGCTGCCCGACACCGGAGTCGGGCTCGACCTCGAACGGCTCCTCGCATCGGTGTTCGTCCGCGGCAGCGCGCATTACGGAACGAGGGCGAGCACGCTGGCCTACTTGACCGACGGCGGCGGCGCGTTCCTGCGCGAACGCAGCTTCGATGCCAGCGCAGAAATCGAGCACGAGGCGGCATGGCACCATGCCGCCTCGGCTCGCGCGTGGTGCGCTTGTGAGTGAGCGCGATTCAAAACGCCCAGTTGAAGCTGTCGGCGAAGATCGAATCGAACTGCACGGCGCCGATGTCGACGCTGGCGTTCGGGCCGGTCTTACGAGGATAGCCCCTGCCGCGCTGATCGATGTCCTCGAATGCCACTGGGAGGCCATCGGCATTGCCCATCCCTACTGCGGGGCTTCCGGGCAGCAACGCATGCGTTCGCGTCGGACCGCCGTTGAACTGCAATGGGCCGAGCTTTGGATCATCGGTGATGGTGATCACACCTGGCGCGGCGATGTTGGACGCCATGACGAGGTTATCCGTTCCCATCAGCGTCCCCTCCACAAAGAGGTCGGCGGGAATATGGGCCATACCCGCGGTGTTATTGGCGATGACCGAGCTTTCCATGCTGCCATTCCCCGACAGCATGATTCCCCCCGCTCCATCGGCTGCACTTTTCTGATGATTGAAGGCGGCCGTGCTATTCGCAATGGTGAGCGAACCATTGACGAACAACCCACCGACGTAGCCGGCCGTTTCATTTCCGGAGATCGTACTGCTGTAAACACTCGTCGCGCCATTCGCAAATATGCCGCCACCCAGGTAAGCCGCCGAATTGCCATCGATCGTGGACGCGAACACCGTCACGCCTTTATCGGAGGCGATGCCTCCGCCAAAGCCGTGGTTGGTGCTGCTGGAAGCGGAGTTGCCGCTGATCGAGCTGTATTTGGCGAGCGTGGTTCCACCCGAGTAGATGCCGCCACCCGAACCGGCGTTGTTGCCACCACCAAGGGCTTGGTTACCCGATATCCGGCTGACAATCAACGACACATTGCCCAACTCCGCGCTGACGCCGCCGCCGTTTGCATGACTGTCATCGCTCGCGACCGTACATTCGGTGACGGTTACGTGGTCCAGGAATACATCTCCTTGGTCGCTTTGGATGCACCCTCCACGGGTGTGTCCAGAGGCGCGGTAATAGCCGTCGGAAACCGTCATCATGTAAAGCGCGAGCGTTCCGTTCCCGGTGTGGTGGAGCACTCGCGAATTGCCGGCTCCAGAAATCGTCACCGTCCCTTCCGTCGCCCCACGCAGGATGAGTATGTCCTGACTGACGACGATCTCGCTTCCGAGCGTGATCAGGCTGTCTGCCATGCCGCAGGACATCGGCAACTGGCTGAGATCGACGGTGTCTCCGGACTGGGCCTGCGTGGCAATGACGTCGCGCAGCGAGCCCGGGCCGGAATCATTGCAGGTCCGAACCGGCCAAAGCTGGGCTGTCTGAGCTGCAGTCTTCGATGTCGACGCAAGGCCAGACGTCGACGAAGCTGCGGCGTTGGACGCCGCGATCGCTGCGGAGAGGCAGAGTGCCAATGTGCCGGTGCGCAAGCGCAGTGTTTCCCGACCCGGGATAGGTGCATAAGCGTGCATGGATATTCCCCCTTTGATAGATTGCAGCCCGCGCGCCAGTGGGCCGTCAGAGGGGACTACGAGATATCGAGCCGGCCTTGACAGCACTGGACGGCTGAAGCCGTCCGGCTGCCTTGAAGTGACGGTGCAGCGAAGATCTGCCGCGCTGCGCGGCATCGAGCGTCAAGTCGCTCTCACGCCGCGCACGACTTTCTTCGCGCTTCTAGAACGCCCAGTTGAAGCTGTCGGCGAAGATCGAATCGAACTGCACGGCGCCAAGGTCGACGCTGGCGCTCGGGCCGGTCGCGCGCGGATAGCCGGCGCCTCGCTGATCGAAGGCCCTCATCTCGATTGGCAGGCTTTCGGCGTTGCCTCGGCCGAGCGCGGGGCTTGTGGCTGATGGCAGGTGCGTTCGGGTCGGACCGCCGTTGAACTGCAGCGGGCCAAGCTTCGGATCGTCGGTGATGGTGATCACACCTGGCGTGGCGATGTTGGACGCCATGACGAGGTTATCCGTTCCCATCAGCGTCCCCTCCACAAAGAGGTCGGCGGGAATATGGGCCATACCCGCGGTGTTATTAGCGATGACCGAGCTTTCCATGCTGCCATTCCCCAACAGCATGATTCCCCCCGCTCCATCGGCTGCACTTTTCTGATGATTGAAGGCGACCGTGCTATTCGCAATGGTGAGCGAACCATTGACGAACAACCCACCGACGTAGCCGGCCGTTTCATTTCCGGAGATCGTACTGTTGTAAACACTCGTCGCGCCAAGTGTAAATATGCCGCCACCCAGGTAAGCCGCGGAATTGCCATCGATCGTGGACGCGAACACCGTCACGCCTTCATGGGAGACGATGCCTCCGCCCAAGCCGCGGTTGGCGCTGCTGGAAGCGGAGTTGCCGCTGATCGAGCTGTATTTGGCGCTCGTGGTTCGATTCGAATAGACGCCGCCGCCCCAGCCACTGTCACTTCCACCGCCAATGGCCTCGTTGCCTGATATCCGGCTGTCTATCAACTTGACCTTCCCCAGAGAGGCACTGACGCCGCCACCAAGAGCATGAGCAACATCGCTCGCGACAATGCACCCGCTGACGGTGACGTGGTTCAGGTATACGTCACCGTGGCTTGCGATGCATCCTCCGTACGCATTAGTTCCAAGAGCACGGTAGTAGCCGTCTGCAACCGTAATTCCATGCAGGATCAGAGTTCCGCCTGCGGTATGGTGAAACACTCGCGACACGCCAGCACCCGAAATCGTCACCGTCCCTTTAGTCGGCCCGCGCAGGACGAGAGTGTCCTGACTGACGACGATCTCGCTTCCGAGCGTGATCAGGCTGTTCGCCATGCCGCAGGACATCGGCAACTGGCTGAGATCGACGGTGTCTCCGGACTGGGCCTGCGTGGCAATGACGTCGCGCAGCGAGCC